>Ga0209258_100437_pt1 | contig 47616 bp, 27 predicted proteins | sample Araplaol_mTSA_r2_FD_184281 | JGI IMG/M metagenome (GOLD analysis project Ga0209258, IMG submission 184281) | Arabidopsis root microbial communities from North Carolina, USA - plate scrape CL_Col_mTSA_r2 (SPAdes) (version 2) | ecosystem: Host-associated > Plants > Roots > Endosphere | place: USA...
CTCCGCCGTGCTGGACGCGCTGACCACCGCCCAGTTCGCCGCGCTGACGACGACGCAGATCGGCGCGCTGACCACCGACCAGGTCGTGGCGCTGACCACCACCGAGATCGCCGCGCTGACGACGGCGCAGGCCGCCGCGCTCAAGACCGCCGAGATCGCCGTCCTGACGACGGACGAACTCGCCGCCCTGTCGACGAACGACCTGCGCGCCCTCGGCACGGCGCAGGTCAATGCCTTCGGCTCCGACCAGCTCAACGCCCTGTCGACCGCGCAGATGGGCGCGCTGACCACCGCGCAGGTCGCCGGCCTGAGCACCACCCTGCTGGCCGCGCTGACTACGACCAACCTCGACGCGCTGGGCAGCGCGCAGTTCGCGGCGCTGACCACCAGCCAGGTCGCCAGCCTGACGACCGACCAGGTCGCCAGCCTGACCACGGCCGACCTCGTCGCGCTGACCACCACCCAGGTGCGTGCGCTGAACACGGCCGACATCCAGGCCCTGACGACCACCGAACTGGCCGCACTGGGCACGGCGCAGGCCAATGCGCTGTCCACCACGCAGATCGCCGCGATCACCACCGACCAGATCTCGTCGCTGTCGACCGCCGACCTGCGCGCCCTCGGCACGGTGGCCGTCGATGCACTGACCTCCGACCAGCTGAACGCGCTGACGACGACGCAGGTCGCCGCCCTGGGCACGGCGCAGGTCGCCGCGCTGACCACCGCGCAGATCGCCAGCCTGGCCTCCGCGACGCTCGATGCGCTGACGACGGCGCAGTTCGCCGCCCTGACGACGAGCCAGATCGGCGCGCTGACCACCGACCAGGTCGTGGCGCTGACCACCACCGAGATCGCCGCGCTGACGACGGCCCAGGCCGCCGCCCTCAAGACCACCGAGATCGCCGTCCTGACGACGGATGAACTCGCCGCGCTGTCGACGAACGACCTGCGTGCGCTCGGCACGGCGCAGGTCGACGCCTTCGGCTCCGACCAGCTCAATGCGCTGTCGACCACGCAGATGGCCGCATTCACGACCACGCAGGTCGCGAACCTGACCACCGCCCAGGTCGCCGCGCTGGCGACGGCCGGCCTCGACGCGCTGACGACGGCGCAGTTCGCCGCGCTCACCACCCGGGAGATCGCCGCGCTGACGACCGACCAGGTCGCCAACCTGACGACGGCCGACCTGGCCGCGATGAGCTCCAACCAGCTGCGCGCGCTGTCGACCGCCGACATCCAGGCGCTGACGACCACCGAGGTCGCCGCGCTGACGACCGCGGCCGCCGCGGCCCTGTCGACGGCCCAGATCGCCGCGCTCACCACCGACCAGATCGGCTCGCTGTCGACCAACGACCTGCGCGCCCTCGGCACGGCACAGGTCGATGCCTTCGGCTCCGACCAGCTCAACGCGCTGACGACCACGCAGATGGGCGCGCTGACGACCGCGCAGGTCGCCGCGCTGACCACCGGCCAGGTCGCCGCGCTGACGACCACCAACCTCGACGCGCTGGGCACCACCCAGTTCGCCGCGCTGACCACCGCGCAGGTCGCCGCGCTGACCACCGACCAGGTGGCCCACCTGACGACCGACGACCTGGCGGCGCTGAAGACCGCGCAGATCCGCGCGCTTTCGACCGCCGACATCCAGGCGCTGACGACCGACGAAATCGCAGCGCTGACCACCACGCAGGCCAACGCGCTGTCGACCCAGCAGATCGCCGCGCTCACGACCGACCAGGTCGGCGCGCTGTCGACCGCCGACCTGCGCGCGCTGGGCACCACCCAGGTCGACGCCCTGACGTCCGCCGAGCTCAACGCGCTGACCACCACGCAGGTGGCCGCGTTCTCGACGGCCCAGGTCGCCGCGCTGACGACCACGCAGATCGCCAGCCTCGGCTCCGCCGTGCTGGACGCGCTGACCACCGCCCAGTTCGCCGCGCTGACGACGACGCAGATCGGCGCGCTGACCACCGACCAGGTCGTGGCGCTGACCACCACCGAGATCGCCGCGTTGACGACGGCGCAGGCCGCCGCCCTCAAGACCACCGAGATCGCCGTCCTCACGACGGATGAACTCGCGGCCCTGTCGACGAACGACCTGCGCGCGCTCGGCACGGTGCAGGTCGACGCCTTCGGATCCGACCAGCTCAACGCCCTGTCGACCACGCAGATGGCGGCCCTGACGACCGCGCAGGTCGCCGGCCTGACCACCGCGCAGGTGGCCGCATTGACGACGACCAACCTCGACGCGCTGGGCACCGCGCAGGTCGCCGCGCTGACCACGACGCAGGTCGTCCATCTGACGACCGACCAGGTCGCCGCGCTGGAGACCGCCGACCTCGTGGCCATGACGACCACGCAGATCCGCGCGCTGGGCACGGCCGACATCCAGGCCCTGACCACGACGGAAGTCGCCGCGCTGACGACGGCCCAGGCCAACGCGCTGACCACGGCGCAGATCGCCGCGATCTCCACCGACCAGATCACGTCGCTGTCGACCGCCGACCTGCGCGCGCTCGGCACGGTGGCGGTCGACGCCTTCACCTCCACCCAGCTGAACGCGCTGACGACGACGCAGGTCGCCGCCTTCTCGACGGCGCAGGTCGCCGCTCTGACGACGTCGCAGGTCGCCAGCCTGGCCTCGGCCACGCTCGATGCACTGACGACGGCGCAGTTCGCCGCGCTGACGACGGCGCAGATCGGTTCGTTGACCACCGATCAGGTGGCCGCGCTGACGACCACCGAGATCGCCGCGCTGACCACCGCCCAGGCCGCCGCGCTCAAGACCGCCGAAGTGGCGGCCCTGACCACCGACGAGCTGGCCGCGCTGTCGACCAACGACCTGCGTGCCTTCGGCACCGCCGCCATCGACGCGCTCGGCTCCGACCAGCTCAACGCGCTGTCGACCGCGCAGATGGGCGCGCTCACGACCACGCAGGTCGCCGCGCTGACCACGGCCCAGGTCGCCGCGTTGACGACGACCAACCTCGACGCGCTGACCACCGCCCAGGTCGCGGCGCTGACGACGACGCAGGTCGCGGCGCTGACCACCGACCAGGTGGCCGCGCTGCAGACGGCCGACCTTGCCGCGCTGACGACCAACCAGATCCGCGCGCTGGCCACCGCCGACATCCAGGCGCTGACGACCACCGAGATCGCCGCCATGACGACGGCGCAGGTCAACGCGTTGACGACGACGCAGGTGCATGCCCTGACGACCGACCAGGTCGCGGCGCTGACCACCAACGAGATCCGCGCCTTCGGCACGCTCGCGGTGGACGCGCTGACGACCGCCCAGCTCGACGCGCTGACGACCACGGAGATCGCCGCCTTCACGACGGCCCAGCTGGCCTCGCTGACGACCACGCAGGTCGCCAGCCTGAGCAGCGCCAGCCTCGACGCGCTGACGACCGCGCAGTTCGTCGCCCTGACGACCACCCAGGTGGCCGCGCTGACGACGGCGCAGGTGTCGGCGCTGACGACGACGGAAGTCGCCGCCATGACGACCAGCCAGCTGCGTGCGCTGGGCACGGCCGACATCCAGGCCCTGACCACCGACGAGGTCGCCGCGCTGAAGACTTCGCAGGCCAACGCGCTGTCGACCGCCCAGGTGGCTGCGCTGACGACCGACCAGGTCACCGCGCTCACCACGGCCGACCTGCGTGCGCTCGGCACCGCCGCCGTCGATGCGTTCACGTCCAACCAGCTGAACGCCCTGACGACCACGCAGGTCGCCGCCCTGACGACGCAGCAGCTGGCCTCGCTGACGACGGCGCAGATCGCCGCGCTGGCCACGGCCTCGCCGCTGGATGCGCTGACGACGGCGCAGTTCGTCGCCCTGACGACCGCGCAGATCGGGGCGCTGACCACCGACCAGGTGGCGGCCCTGACGACGACGGAAGTCGCGATCATGACGACCGCCCAGGCCGCCGCGCTCAAGACCGCCGAGGTCGCCGCGCTGACGACCGACCAGCTGGCCGTCCTGACGACCAACGACCTGCGCGCCTTCGGGAGCGCCGCCGTCGACGCGCTGAGCTCGACGCAGCTCAACGCGCTGTCGACCTCGCAGATGGCCGCGTTGACGACCGCCCAGGTGGCCGCGCTGACGACGGCGCAGGTCTCGGCGCTGTCGACGACCCACCTGGACGCACTGTCGACCGCACAGTTCGCCGCCCTGACCACGACGCAAGTCGCCGCACTGACCACCGACCAGGTGGCCAACCTGCAGACCGCCGACCTGGCGGCGATGAGCACGACGCAGATCCGCGCGTTCAACACGGCCGACATCCAGGCCCTCACGACGGCGGAGGTGGCCGCACTCGGCACCACCCAGGCCAATGCGCTGACGACCGCGCAGGTGGGCGCGCTGACGACCGACCAGGTCGCCGCGATCACCACGACCGACCTGCGCGCGCTCGGCACGGTGGCCGTCGACAGCTTCACCTCGGCGCAGCTGAACGCGCTGACGACCACGCAGGTCGCCGCGTTGACGACCGCCCAGGTGGCTTCGCTCACGACCTCGCAGGTCGCCAACCTGTCCACGACCACCCTGGACGCGCTGACCACGGCGCAGTTCGTGGCGCTGACGACCGCCCAGGTCGCCGCGCTGACCACCGACCAGGTCGCGGCGCTCGAGACGGCCGACCTGGCCGCGCTGTCGACCACGCAGGTGCGCGCGCTCACGAGCGGCGAGCTGCAGGCGCTGACGACCGACGAGGTCGCGGCGCTGAAGACCGCCCAGGTCAACGCCCTGTCGACCGCCCAGGTGGCCGCGCTGACGACCGACCAGGTCGCCGCGATCACCACGGCCGACCTGCGCGCCCTCGGCACCGTCGCCGTCGACGCCCTGACGTCGAGCCAGCTCAATGCGCTGACGACGACGCAGGTCGCCGCCTTCACGACGGCCCAGGTGAGCGCCCTGACGACGTCGCAGATCGCCAACCTGGCCACCGCCACGCTGGACGCGCTGACCACGGCGCAGTTCGCCGCGCTGACCACCACGCAGGTCGGTGCGCTGACGACGGCCCAGGTGGCCGCCCTGACCACCACGGAAGTGGCGGCCATGACGACGGCCCAGGCCGCGGCGCTCAAGACCGCCGAGGTCGCCGCGCTGACGACCGACCAGCTGGCCGCCCTGACGACCAACGACCTGCGCGCCTTCGGCACCGCCGCCGTCGACGCGCTGACCTCGACGCAGCTCAACGCGCTGTCGACGAGCCAGGTCGCCGCCTTCACGACCACCCAGGTGGCCGCGCTGACGACGGCTCAGGTCTCGGCGCTGTCGACCACCAACCTGGACGCGCTGGGCACCGCGCAGTTCGCCGCGCTGACCACGACGCAGGTCGCCGCGCTCGCCACCGACCAGGTGGCCGCGCTGGAGACCGCCGACCTGGCCGCGCTGACGACCACGCAGATCCGCGCGTTCAACACTGCAGAGATCCAGGCGCTCACCACCGACGAGATCGCCGCGCTCAAGACCGCCCAGGTCAACGCGCTGACGACGACGGAAGTGGCCGCGCTGACGACCGACCAGGTCGCCGCGATCACGACCGCCGACCTGCGCGCCCTCGGCACGGTGGCGGTCGACGCCCTGACGACGACCCAGCTGAACGCGCTGACGACCACGCAGGTGGCCGCGCTGTCGACGGCCCAGGTCGCCGCCCTGACGACCACGCAGGTCGCCAACCTGGCCACCGCCAGCCTGGACGCGCTGACCACGCAGCAGTTCGCCGCGCTGACGACGGCGCAGGTGCACGCCTTGACGACCGACCAGGTCGCCGCCTTGACGACGACGGAAGTCGCCGCCCTGACGACGGCCCAGGCGTTCGCGCTGACGACCGCCCAGGTCGGCGCGCTGACGACCGACCAGGCCGCCGCGCTGAGCACGGCCGACCTGCGTGTCCTCGGCACGGCCGCGGTCGACGCCCTGACGTCGAGCGACCTGAACGCGCTGTCGACGGCGCAGGTCGCCGCTTTCACGACCACGCAGGTGGCCGCGCTGACCACGGCGCAGGTCTCGTCGCTGACGACGACCAACCTCGACGCGCTGACGACGGCGCAGTTCGCCGCGCTGACGACCACGCAGGTGGCCGCGCTGACGACCGACCAGGTCGCCAACCTGCAGACGGCGGACCTCGCCGCGCTGACGACGAGCCAGATCCGCGCACTCGGCACCGACCAGGTCGTCGCGCTGACGACCACCGAGGTCGCAGCGCTGACCACGGCCCAGGTCAACGCGCTGACGACCACGGACATCGCCGCGCTGACCACCGACCAGGTGGCCGCGCTGTCGACCGCCGACCTGCGCGCGCTCAACACCGTCTCGCTCGACGCCCTGACGACGACGCAGCTGAACGCGCTGGCCACCGATCACGTCGCCGCGTTGTCCACCGCCCAGGTGGCGGCGCTGACGACCGACCAGGTCGCGCACCTGTCGACGACCAGCCTCGACGCCTTCGGTACCGCGCAGTTCGCGGCGCTGACGACGGCCCAGGTGGCTACCCTGACGACCGACGAGGTCGCCAACCTGCAGACCACCGACCTCGTGGCGCTGTCGACGACGCAGTTCCACGCGTTCAGCACCGACCAGGTCGCCGCGCTGACGACGACGGAGGTCGCCGCGCTGACGACGGCCGACTTCGCCGCGATCACGACGACGCAGTTCCATGCGTTCGCCACCGACGCCATCGCCGCGATGACGACGGCCGAGGTCCACGCGCTGACGACCGCGGTCGTGCATGCGATGACCACCGACCAGGTGGCCGCGCTGACGACAGCCGAGATCCAGGCCTTCACGACGGCGCACGTCGCCGCCCTGACGACGGATCACATCGCCGCGCTGACGACGACGGAGGCCGCTGCCTTCACGAGCGCCGAGTTCGCGGCCCTGAGCACGGCCCACATCGCCGCGTTCACGACCGACCAGCTGGCGCACCTGACGACGACGGAGATCGGCGCGTTCACGACGGCCCAGATGCACGTCCTCACGACCGACCAGATCGCGGCGTTCGTGACCGACACCATCACGGCCTTCACGACGACCGACCTGCACTCGCTGACGACCACGCAGGCCAACGCGTTCAGCGTCGATGTCCCGTCGATGACGGACGACCAGGTCAATGCGCTGCTGACGGCGACGCCGATCGTCCTGGACCTGACGGGCGCCGGCATCCACACGACCGACGCGCACACCGCGGGTGTCAACTTCGACATCACCGGCACGGGCAAGACGGACACGGTGGGCTGGACGACGGGTTCGACCGAAGGCTTCCTGGCCCTCGACCTGAACCACGACGGCAAGATCAACAGCGGCGCCGAGCTGTTCGGCTCGGGCACGATGATGGCCGACGGCACCCGCGCGGCCAACGGCTACCAGGCCCTGGCCCAGTACGACACCAACCAGGACGGCAGGATCGACGCCAACGACGCGGTGTTCAAGCAGCTGCAGGTCTGGGTGGACGCCAACCACGACGGCAAGGTCGAGGCCGGCGAGCTCAAGGGCCTGGGAGAGCTGGGCATCGCCTCGCTGGACCTGCATGCCCAGGCGAGCCACACCGCCGACAACGGCAACACCATCGGCCTGACCTCGAGCTACACGACGACCAGCGGCACGACGCACGAGATGGCGGACGTCTGGCTGACGAAGGACGCCACGGCCGCGTCGCACACGACCACCGACCCGAGCCTCGCGCCGGCGAGCGGCAGCGCCACCCCGCACCTCAGCGAGCTGCTGGCGGCGCCGTCGACCGACCTGCTGCCTGGCCACGTGGAGAACGCGGCAGTCGTCGGACACGCCAGCACGGCGCAGGTGCACGGCATGCTCGATCAGCGCCTGCTGGAGGAAGAGGAACGCCACCGCCTCAACAACAGCAATCCGTTGATCTGACGGACGGCCCCGCCGGCCCCGCGCAACCCCACGGGCCGGCCAGCCACCCACCGCCATGAGCTTTCTCTCGCGGCTGCTGGGACCCGTGGTCGGCCACCTGGCCGACCGCTGGTTCCATCACGGCCATTCGCCGAGCACGGGTGCCCCGACGACCACGGTCACGGGGCCCCTGCACTCGCTCGAGATCGCCGCCCTGAGCTCGGCCGACGTGGCCACGCTCACGGCGGCGCAGCTGCGGTCGATCGCGCCGGCGGACATGGCGTTCTTCAACACGGCGGCGCTGCTCGGCTTCTCGAGCGCGCAGCTCGGCGTGCTGACGACGTCGCAGTTCGCGGACCTGTCGCCGGCCGAGATCGCGGCGCTGGCGCCCAGGCAGATCGGCGGGGTGTCGACGGCCGACCTGCGCGCGATGCACACGGCGCAGGCGGCGGCGCTGACCAGCGCGCAACTGGCCGCGCTGAGCACCGTGCAGGCGGCGGCCCTGACGACATCGGGCGTCGCGGCGCTGTCCACCACCGCCCTGCCCGGCCTCGGCTCGACGCAGATCCAGGCGCTCACGAGCTCGGAGTTCGCGACGCTGTCGACGTCCCAGCTCGACGCACTGACCAGCGACCAGGTGGCGTCGTTCACCAGTGCGCAGGTCCGCCAGCTCACGAGCGCGGAGCTCGGCGCGCTCGGCTCGGAGCAGCTGCGGGCCTTCACGAGCGCGCAGGTGGCCGCGCTGAGCACCGCGCAGCTCGCGTCGCTCGCCACCGGCCAGGTCGCGCTGCTGGCCACCGCCGAGATCGCCGCGCTGGAGACGACGCAGGTGCAGGCGTTGACGACGGCCCAGGTGCAGGCCCTGGGCATCGCCGGCCTCGGCGCGCTGACCACCACCGAGATCGGCGCGCTGACCACGCGCCAGGTCGCGGCGCTGACCACCGACCAGGTGCATGCCCTGGACAGCGCCGACTTCCACGCATTCAGCTCGCGCCAGGTGGCGGCGCTCACGACGGCGCAGGTCGGCGCTCTGAGCACCGAGCTGGTCGCGAGCCTGGGCAGCGCGGGCATCGCCATGCTGTCGACGGTCGACATCCATGCGCTGGCCACCGCGCAGGTCGCTGCGCTGACATCGGACGAACTGCGCGGCCTGGGCACCGCGCAGGTCGCCGCCTTGACGTCCGCGCAGGTCCTGACCCTGACGCCGGCCGAGCTCTCGAGCCTGTCCACGAGCAGCGTGCGCGCCCTGGCGACGGCCGTCGTCGCCGCGCTGTCCGCGGCAGAACTCGATGCGCTGGCCACCACCACGCTGGCCGCGCTGGCCACGGCGCAGGTTGCCGCGCTGACGACGACGCAGGTTTCGTCCCTCGCGGCGACGACGCTGGATGCGCTGACCTCGTCGCAGCTCCTCGCGTTGACCACGCGCCAGGTCGGCGCACTGACTACCGACCAGATTCCCGCGCTGGCCACCGACGTCGTCGCCGCGCTCTCCAGCACGCAGCTGCGCGCGCTGTCGACCGACCAGTTCGCCGCGTTGACGACCAGCGAACTCGCGGCGATCGCGCCCGCCAGCATCCCGGCGCTGACCACGCTGCAGGTGTCGGGCCTGGCCACGCAGACGCTCGCGGCGCTGACGACGGCGCAGTTCGCCGCGCTGACCACGGCGCAGGTGGCGGCGCTGGCCACGACCCAGGTCGCCCATCTGTCCACCGACGACATCGCCGCGCTGACGACCGCGCAGGCCGCGGCGCTCACGACAGCCGAGGCCACCGCGTTGACCGACGCGCAACTCGCCGCCCTGTCGACCGCCGACCTCGCCGCGCTGCGCACCGCGACGCTGGACGCGCTGGCCACCGCGCAATTCGCCGGCCTCAGCAACGCGCAGCTCGCCGCGCTCACGACCCGCCAGGTCGCCGGCCTGGGCAGCGCGCAGGTGATGGCGCTGGACTCCGACCAGATCGCGGCGTTGAGCACCGCGCAGTTCGCCGCGCTGTCCACGTCGGCGCTGCCGTCGCTGGCCACCGACCAGATCGCCGCGCTCGCCACGGTCGACGTGCAGGCGCTGACGACCGCGCAGCTGCGCGGCCTCACCACCGCGCAGTTCGACGCGTTGACGACGGAGGCGCTCGCCGTGCTGTCGACGGCGGCGGTGGCGGCGATCACCACGGCGGAGATCGCGAGCCTGCAGGCCGACCACCTGGCGGCCCTGACGCCGGCGCAGTTCTCGGCGCTGACCACACGCCAGATCGCGGCGATGACTTCCGAGCAGATCGCGGGCTTCTCGCTGGCGCAGATCGCCGCCCTGCCCCCGGCCGACATCGCGGCGCTGTCCACCGGCGCCATCCTGGGCTTGGGCACCGCCGGCATCCAGGTGCTGAGCACGGCGGACATCGCGGCGATGCGCACAGTGCAGGTCGCGGCGCTCTCGACCGACGAGGCGGCCGCGCTGTCGGCGCCGCAGCTCGCGGCGCTGTCCACGAGCGCGATCCGTGCGCTGGGCACGGCGGCGCTCGACGCGCTCGGCGTGACCGGGTTCACGTCCCTGACGACGCGGCAGCTGGCCGCGCTCACGTCGGTGCAGGTGCAGGGCCTGGTGACCGACGAGCTTGCGGCGTTGTCGTCGACGCAGCTGAACGCCTTCACGACCGCGCAGATCGCCGCACTGACCACCACCGAGGTGCAGGCGCTGACCGCCGGGCAGCTGGCCGGCCTGTCGTCGCAGGACCTGCGCGCCTTCGGGTCGGCGGCGATCCGAGCGCTGGACACGACGGGCCTGGCAGCCCTGACCTCGACCGAGATCGGCCAGCTCACCACGGCGCAGGTCGCCGCGTTCACGACCAGCCAGGTCGGCGTGCTGTCTTCCGGCCAGCTGGCGATGCTGACGACCGCCGACATCGTGGCGCTGGGCACCGCCGGCGTGCATGCGCTCGGCTCGTTGCAGCTGGACGCGCTATCGACGGCGCAGGTCGCGGCGCTCACCACCAGCGAGATCCACGCGCTCAGCACGACCCAGGTCACCGGCCTGGACGACGCCCACCTGGCCGCCTTCACGACGCGCCAGTTCGGCTCGCTGACGACGGACGTGATCGCCGCGCTCACCACCGACCAGGTCGTCGCGCTCGCCTCGGCCGACTTCGGCGTCCTGACCACGGCGCAGGTGGCCGCGCTGTCGCCGGACGCCATCGCCGTGCTGACAGTGGGCGAGGTGGCGGCCATGACGTCCACGCAGGTCGGCGCGCTGAACAGCCTGCAAGCCGCCGCGCTGTCCACCGACGACCTGGCCGCGTTCAGCAGCTCCGCGCTGCATGCGCTGAACACGTCGGCGATCACGGGACTGACGACGGACCAGATCGTCGCGATGACGACGGACGAGTTCCACGCCTTCGGCAGCGCGCAGATCGCGGCCTTCACGACCGCGCAGGTGCTCGCGTTCAGCACGGACGTCCTCGATGGCCTGACGACCGCGCAGTTCGCGGCGCTGACCTCGGCGCAGTTCGCGGTGCTCACCACCGACCAGTTCACGCACCTGGCCACGGCCGACATCGCCGCGCTGACGACGGCGCAGGCGCACGCCCTGAGCACCGACAACATCGCCGCGCTGTCCACCGACCAGCTGCCCGCCCTGTCCACCACGGACATCGCCGCCATGACGACCGACCAGGTCACCGCGTTCACGCCGGACCAGATCTCGCACATGAGCAACGACCAGATCGGCGCGCTGTTCCTCGCGACGCCGGTGGTGCTGGACCTCGACGGCAACGGCATCAGCACGACCGCGGCAGCGCACGGCGTGAAGTTCGACGTCACGGGCACGGGCACGAACGCGAGGTACGGCTGGACGTCGACGACCGACGGTCTGCTCGCCATCGACCTGAACCGCGACGGGAAGATCGGCGACGGCAGCGAGTTGTTCGGCGTCGGCACGAAGCTGGCGAACGGCCGGCACGCGGGCAACGGCTACGAAGCGATGGCGCAATACGACGCCAACGGCGATGGCGTGCTGGACGCCAAGGACGCGCACTTCAAGGACCTCGTCGTGTGGGTGGACGCGAACCACGACGGCGTCAGCGAGGCGGGGGAGCTGAAGTCGCTCTCGCAGCTGGGCATCGTGTCGCTGGACCTGCACGGGTTGGCGGGGCACGCGACGGACCACGGCAACGTGCTGGGGCTGACGTCCTCGTACACGACGGCGGACGGCGCCGCGCACGCGATGGCGGACGTCTGGTTCGGCAAGGATGCCGCTTCATCGAATGCGTCCGGCGCCGGCACCGTCGTGTCACACGGGGCCACGTCGGCGCCCTCGCTCGGCGATCTGCTCGCGGCGCCCTCGAACGACCTGCTGCCGGGCGACGAGAAGGCCCATGCCACGCCGGTCCACGCGGTCGATCACGCGTCGGCGGCCGCGGTGGCGCACGGGCTGCTGGACGCGCGGCGCCTCGACGACGAGGACCCGGGGCGACATACGCCGTTGATCTGACGCCTTGCAGGGCGGCGTCGATGTCGCGCTCCTGGCTTCGGACTTCCGGGATCGCCGCCGTCCTCACCGCTTCCTGAGAGTCTTGGGCATCGACGCCCGCCTCAGCCCGGCATGGTGAGCGCCATCAGCACATCCGAGTACCACGCGCAGTTCAGGCCCAGCGACTCGTCCTGCTCCTGGTCGCGCGTGCTCATGTCCATTCGCGTCGAATGCACGCCCACGAGTTGCCACGCTTGAAGCGAGGTCGAATCGGCCGAACGACCACGACGGCGCAACACGGGCGCACCGCTGCTTCCACGATGCGTTCGCGCGTCCGTCAGGAAATAGCCCTGCTGCTGGAAACGAACGCCGTAGGCCGACGCGATCGACGCGCTGCGCGAGACCGCGAGGTGATGGATGGTGTCGTGGAAGCCGAGCGGAAAGCCCACGATGGCGAGGGCGTCCCCGATCGCGATGGCCTCGCCCATCGCTTCGAGATGCGTTTCGTCGAAGGCGTCGAGCACCGCGTCGGACGGCAATGCATCCTGGGCGATCTCGATCGTGGCGACATCCACGCTGCCGCCCGTGTCCCTGGCATCGCGCCACTGGCTGAGCGAGTCGCGATACAGAGGCAGGGAAACGACGGCATGCCTCGTGAGGTCGTCACGGTCCGTGTGGACGCCGATCTCCACCCGATCCGGAAAGTGCTTGCTCGGTTCGTCGGCGAAGACGTGCCGATTGCTCACGAGAAAGAGCCGCCCTGCCCGTCGAAAGAAGAATCCGCTGGCGCTCGTGAGGACGCGAGAGCCGATGAACGTGCTGATGCGGGTGACCGTCAGCAGGAGGGCATCGACCGATGCGCGCGCGGAGTCGGGCTTCGATGCGCTGGCGAAGCGCGCCAGGATCGCGCGATTGCGCTGGACCTCGTGCTCGAAGGTCGCCAGCACCACGTCGGAAATGTCGGTGTGCAACAGCACCGTCCGTGCCGCTTCGGCGTGGGCCTCGAACGATGCCGTCAACCTGGCCTGATCGACGGGATGGACGGTCTCCAAGAGCGCCGGAAGCAGCGCATCGAGGGCGATCAGGTTTCCCTTGAGCTGGCAGATACGCTCGGTGGCTTCCTGCAGGTTCTTCATGCTGCACCTTCATTGAATGAAAAAGCGCGGGCAAGCCGCGCTTCAGGTGCCGGTCGGGCGATGCCGACGCAGGTTCCGCGATGGATCAGCCAACGCTGCGGATGTTCGACGCCTGCAGGCCCTTCTGGCCTTGCGTCACCTCGAATTGCACACGCTGGTTCTCCGCGAGCGTCTTGAAGCCCGTGGCGCCCTGGATCTCCTTGAAGTGGGCGAACAGATCCTTGCCGCCGTCGTCAGGCGTGATGAAGCCGAAGCCCTTGCCATCGTTGAACCACTTGACGGTACCGGTTTGAGTCGTCATGTCGAATTTCCTTTGAGAAAGTTGCAGTGGCGCAGGAGCGCGCCATGGCGAAGAAACGCCAAGAAAATCATCAAGGGGATTCGACGCGACACCCGGCGGACGCCAGGCGGCAAGAAAGACCTATGAGCGGACGGCCTTGTGCATATCAGCCGCCCCATCGTACAGGAACGCGCAGGCGCGTGCCGGTTTCGTCAGAAAGAATTCGCGGTCGAGCAGCGCAAGACAAAAGCCGCTATCCGACGGCGCTGTCGTGCGGGCGACTGCGAACCGTCGAGTCGTCGCGGGCGGGACCTGCGGCGTTCTCCGGCCCGGGATCGACCAGGGACCCAATGCCGAGCACGGATCCACAGGTCGCACGGCTTACACAGCCTTTCCGCCTTGTCGTTCCATTCTTCAGACGCGAACCCGCGGCAGATCACTCCATCGCGATGACAGACTGCCGACTCCACAGGTCAGCCAGCGCCTTGAAGACAGCTGGCGTCCGCTCGAGGCGCGCGATCGTTCGAGCGCCTTCGAGCCCGGCCACCAATGCCGATGCGGTTGACGTCGCGCGCGCTGGAGAGAGACCGGATGCCTTGAAGTGTGCGGCAATGATCCTGGTCGAATCGGCAAAGCCTCTCGCAACCCGCTCGGTCAACTCGGCGTCGAGCGCGGGCAGCTCATTGGCCAGATTCTGCATGAGGCATCCATATTTGAAATCGGTGCCGACCATCTCTGCTGCGAAGGCCGCGCAGATCTTCTGGACAAACTTCTGAGCGTCCCCCGTCGTGCTTGCCGAGATCTCTCGCAAGACGGTCATGCGGCTTGCGACGTAGGCATCGATGGCCTCTTCCGCCAGTTGGGTCTTGCCGCGCGGGAAGTGAAAGTAGAACGATCCTTTGGGGGCGCCGCTCTCTTCCAGGATCTGGGTGAGTCCTGTTGCGGTGTATCCCTGGACGCGGAACAGCTTGATGGCAGCCGCGATCGCGCGGTGGCGTGCGTCAGTAGTGCGAGTCATGTCGTGAGCCCATTCAGCATCGCTTGACATGATTATAACGATCGCCATACTATGGCGATCACCTTACAACGGAGCTCGGTGATGACCTCGTTCTGGCTTGACTCACCGGTATCCCGGCGCGCCTTATTGGCGGTAAGCGCAACCGCCATCGCTGCGACCTCACTTCGATCTGCCAAGGCCAACGCCACTGCCACAGAAGGAGCTGCCATGAACACTTCAGCCTACGGCGACGGAACCCTTCCGGCAGGCGTCCGTTCGCGGATGATCCGCGGGATCAATGGCCTCGACGTCCACATCCTCGAAGCCGGCTACAACAGCACGGGCCGACCGCTGGCCGTCCTGCTACACGGCTTCCCTGATCTCGCCTACGGCTGGCGGCACGTCATGCCCCTCCTCGCGGCTGCCGGATACCACGTTGTTGCACCCGACCAGCGGGGCTTCGGCCGTACGACGGGTTGGGCGAGCGACTACGACGCGCCGCTGGCCCCCTTCAGCTTGCTGAACACGGTACGCGACTGCCTTGCTCTGGTTTCCGCGCTGGGTTATCGACGGACGGGGATGCTGGTTGGGCATGACTTCGGCTCGCCGGTGGCGGCCTACTGCGCGCTGACGCGACCCGACGTCTTTCCTTCGGTCGTGCTGATGAGCGCACCGTTCCCCGGCGTGCCGCCGCTTCCGTTCGACACCGCGGACGGCGGTGCGACGGCGGAGCCAGCGAACGCGGACCATCAGAAGCTGCCGGCTGCGCTGGCAGCGCTCCATCCGCCGCGCGAGTACTACCAGCAATACTTGAGCACGCGGCACGCCAACGACGACATGTGGCATCCGCCTCAAGGACTGCACGCGTTTCTCCGCGCGTTCTACTACGTCAAGAGCGCCGACTGGTCTGGAAACGCCCCGCATCCGTTGAAGTCACGGGCTGCAGAAGAGTTGGCACAAATGCCAACCTACTACGTGATGGATCTCGGCAAGACGATGCCTCAGACCATTGCACCGTTCCAGCCGTCTGCTGCCGAAGCGCGCGACTGCAAATGGCTCACCGAGGCAGAGCTCGGGGTGTACGTGGAAGAGTTCGGCCGCACGGGATTCCAGGGCGCGCTGCAAACCTATCGCGTCTACACCGATCGCGACCTGAACGCGGAGCTGCGGCTGTTCTCGGGCAAGACGATCGACGTTCCGTCGCTCTTCATCGGCGGCACGAGCGACTGGGGGCCGTTCTCGTCGCCGGGTGCACTTGACCTGATGCGGACGAAGTCGACAACGAGGCTGGCCGGCATCGAGATGATCGACGGCGCCGGCCACTGGATCCAACAGGAGCAGCCCGCCCGTCTCAGCGAACGCCTGCTCGCGTTCGCCAGGGAGGCAGGCGAAATGGATCGCGCTGGCGGCTGACTAGCGAACGGCTGTCGCCGCTGGGGCGACATGTCACCAGCCAGGCGGCGTCACTTGCATCGCGCGCATCTCTGTCGCGGATTTGGTTGCCGCAAGGCAGTCGCAGGGGCCGGCTGCTTCGCAGCGAAAGCAGCCTGCCGCAGAACCAGGCCGGGCTGACGGCATTCGCTACATAGAAGCCGTGGGTGTGGCGGGGGCGCTTGTCAAGATCCGCATAATCGCTGGATCTCGCACCACGGATGCATCAACGTATATCGCGATCGTGGTTGTTTGGCTTGCAGCATGCAGGCTAAGAGCCCTGAGGCCGCGTGGGACAGGGTGGCTGGTCGCGCGGATCGCAGTCACTCCGCACCGCGATGCCAAGGCAAGCCATTGACTCGCCTCTTGACCCCCAACCTTTGATTAGGAATTCGCAGCCGTGGGCGCGGCGATGGAATTCTTGAATTCCTTCGCTTTGCCGATGACTTCGGCGGAAGTCACGCAGATCACATTAGGTTTGCCCGAGAACTGCGTGCTCACTCGGGACACCAATTCGCGGGTGTTGGTGAAGAAGATGTAGTACCAGTCCGATCGGATGGGCATGTGCTCCCACTCGAAGATGGGTTGCGCCGGAAATCCAAAGTTTGCCTCCAGGATGCAGACCGCCCGCACGTCGCCTTCTGCACTCTGCCTCGTCATGTTGACGTGCACCTGCGCTCTGGCCATATCGAACGTGGGCTTCACTGATGCGGCGCACTGGCGGACGACGACGACGACGACGACGACGAGGACGAGGACGAGGACGAGGACGAGGCATCGACTCCTATCCCGCTGCGAGGCGGGGGACTCTTCGCAGCGAGGTTAAGGAGGAGGCCCGCCGAAGGCCGCCGGGGGACACGAGCGGAGAAGAGTCCTCCGGTGAGTCGTGCCCTCCCCTGCGACCACCCAGCGCCCGAAACCCAACGCCCAACGCCCGAAGCCCAACGCTAGACGCCGCAGGCAACATCGATGCGCACGGTCGCCGGCGCGCGGAGCGATGCCGCACCAAGTCGCGCGTTAGCCCGATCTTCTTCTGGCTCACATCATGAGCCACGCTTCCCCGACACTGTCTTCACCCGATGCCCGGCGCCTGCGCGCAGGCATCGGTTCCTTGCAATCTCTCATTGGGAGTCGTCATGAAGATGAAGAATGTGCTGCGCCTGGCCGCCGGTGGCCTGGCGTCGTGGCTATGTGCCGCCCCCGCGCTCGCGATGGGCTGGACCTTGAGCGACCTGGGTACCCTGGGCGGCAGCAACAGCGAGGCCAGCGGCCTCAACGACGCCGGCCAGGTGGTGGGGTATGCGGAAGGCGCCGACGGAACGCCGTATCCGGTGATCTGGACCAACGGCGTCGCGACGCCGCTCAGCACGCGCGCCGGCCGGGCGATCGCGCTGAGCCCGAACGGTGTCGCGGCCGGCAACGTGATCAGCGCGACCTCGACCAAGGTCGACGCCACCTTGCTGACGGGCGGCAACACCTACGACCTGGGAACCTTTGGCGGCAGCTTCAGCCTCGTCGCGGCGGTCAACGACAGCGGCCAGGTGGGCGGTTATGCGCGAACGCCCGACGAGAAGGATCACGCCTTCCTCGGCACGGCGGCCGGGATGGTCGATCTCGGGACCTTCGGGGGCCTGTACAGCTACGTCTACGGCCTCAATCAATCCGGCCTGGCCGTCGGCAGCGCTTACGACGCGTCCGGCGTGGCGCGCTGCTTCCGGACCACCGGCGGCGGCCTGGTCGACCTGGGCACGCTGGGCGGCCGGTTCTGCAACGCGTTCGCCGTCGACGACGCGGGGCAGATCACCGGCGGCGCCGCCACCGGCGCCGGCATCAGCCACGCCTTCGTGTTCGACGGCCGCGGCATGGTCGACCTCGGCACGCTCGGAGGTGCCAGCAGCGTCGGCTATGCGATCAATCGCCTCGGGCAGGTCACGGGCGCGGCGCGCACGGCGTCGAACCAGTCGCACGCCTTCTTCCATGACGGCACCCGCATGGTGGACCTGGGCACGCTGGGCGGCACCAGCAGCACGGGCCGAGGCGTCAACGCCGCGGGACAGGTGATCGGCTATTCCACGCTGGCCAACGCCAGCACCAACCAGCCGTTCTTCTACGCGAACGGCGTGATGGTCAACCTGAACACGCTCGTGCCGGGCTTGTCGGGCATCGACGTGGGCAGCCTCCGTCTCAACGAGTCGGGGCAGATCGCTGGCACCGGCATGATCGGGGGCAAGAAGCGGGCGTTCCTGCTGACGCCGACACCCTGAGGACGACGCCACGGCTTGCTGCCGGCCCGTCAGGGCTGCGCGCGGGTCGGTGGCCCGATTGATCGTTCGCGCTCGCCTGCCGGCATCGAGCCGTATCCACAACGGCATCCGTCACGAGGCGGATCAAGATGGCGCACTGCACGGCAGCACGGCGAGTCGATGAACTAGGGGGGCTGGCGGTGATGAGGCGGCTCGGGAAGGCGGCATCTTCGGCCTTCCACCGATGCGTGGCTCGTGCAAGGCAGCGGCAAGGCAGCGGCGAACGCCACGGTGTGCAGATACACTGCCTTTCACCCACACTGCCCTCACTCGTGAAACGGGCCGCGATGAACCCCGAGCTCCCAGATGAAAAGGCGATCGGGTCGCCGGACGTCCCGGGCAGCGAACCAGGCGCCAGGACGACGCCGCCGACACCGCCCGCTTCAGCGAAGAAGAGGCCGGTCTCGGTGCATTCGCTGCCCCAGGGAACGCGGCTGCACGAATTCGAGCTGACCGACCACATCGGCGAGGGCGGGTTCAGCATCGTGTACCGCGCCTGGGATCATTCCCTCGAGCGCGTGGTTGCGCTCAAGGAGTACATGCCGGGCTCGCTCGCGACACGCGACGAGGACACCCGGGTCCATGTCCGCAACGAATCGATGCAGGCGACGTTCGACGCCGGCCTCCGCAGTTTCGTCAACGAAAGCAAGTTGCTTGCTTCGTTCGACCATCCATCCTTGGTCAAGGTGTACCGATTCTGGGAGGCCAACGGCACGGCCTACATGGTGATGCCGTTCTACGAGGGCCTCACGCTGAAGGACACCGTCCGCATGCTGCCGGGCCGCCCGGATCAGGACTGGATCCTGGAGGTGTTGACGCCGCTGTCCGAAGCGTTGACCTACATACACCAGCGTCAATGCTTCCACCGCGACATTGCACCGGACAACATCCTCATGCTCGCCGACGGCGGCCGCCCACTGCTGCTCGACTTCGGTGCCGCGCGACGCGTCATCACCGATTTGTCGCAGGCGCTCACGGTGATCGTCAAGGCTGGCTATGCACCGATCGAGCAATACGCCGCGATGCCCGACATGGCCCAGGGCCCGTGGACGGACGTCCACGCGCTGGCTGCGGTGGTGTACTGGATGGTCACCGGCGACAAGCCGCCGCCCGCGATCTCGCGCGTGCTCAAGGAGAGCTACGTCCCGCTGGCCGAGCAGAAGCCGGGTGGCTATTCGCTCGATTTCCTGCATGCCGTCGATCGTGGCTTGGCCCTGCGCCCCGAGGACCGCACGCGCAGCATCGAGGCATTCGCAGAGGAACTCGGGATTCGGTTCACCCCATCGACCGTGGGCACCTCGTTCAGACCGAGGATCGTCGGCAGCGCCCCCACGCAGGCCGCGGCCAGCGGCAGTGTCGACGCGTCGATGCAGGTCGCGCCCACCACCGTCCACCCCGTGACCGAGGCGGAGCCCAGGCCCGGGACGAGGTCTCTCGAAGAGACGCCCGCGGCCGACGAAGACATGACGCTCGTGAATCCGACAGGCGGGTACCTGCACGCGCCGGCGCCTTCGCCAGCGACAGCCCTTGCGCCCGGACGGACGCCCGTGCCCGCGCCCATGCAAGGCTCGCACTCCAGTGCGTCCGCGCAGACGAGGACTTCCGAACCTGAGGCCGATCCCGTCGGCGTCGAGGCACGCGTTCAGTCCCGTCCGCCAGAGCCGGCCCCGGAAAGCGTGGTGTCGCCCGAGCCCTCGCCGATCGACGCCAGCGTCCATTCTTCGCGGGCGCGCTCGGCGATGCCATGGGCGATCGCAGGACTCGTGGCTGCCGCAGCCAGCATCGGCGGATGGCTGTGGTGGCATCCGTCGCCGCCGATCGCGTCCCCCACGCCCGAGCGAGCCAGTGAAGCAACCGGTGCCACGGACATTCGGCCGGCCACGAACGTACGCGCGCCGGTACCCGCGCCCGTACCCATGACGGCCGCGTCCGAGGAAATGCCGCGGGTCGTCGCTCCGCCTCCGGCCGCCAGCACCGCCATCCCCGCGCCTTCGGACGAGGCTCCTTCCCGGCCGAACGGCGAACGTGCTCCGCACGCAGCCACCCGCGAGCGCCCTCCCGTCGCGCCCGCCGCGCGCGCGTCCGTCGCTGCATCCCAGAATGCCCTCGAATGCGCGCGGATAGTGCAGCGGCTGTCGCTGGGCGAGTCGTCGCCGGACCTTCTCGAGCGCTTCAATGCGCTTCACTGCAGGTAGGCAATCCCCTGATTCAAGGGCCTACCAGGCCGAGTGCGGCATTGACGGCGAAGCGGTTGCACGCGTTGAATTCGCCAGCGGTGGAGCATCCATGACGGTGCGCCTTCCACCGTTTTCGATGATGCGACGGTGAACCGTCCACACGAACCTACAGAACGCGGCCCCGAGAGGGCCGGCGCTGACTGCAAGGAGTCGCCATGTGCGAGAGGGAGCGGTTCGGGAGATCGCGTCGCGCGGCCGGCGCCGCGACAGTGCTCATGGCCGGCATCGTGCTTGGGAGTTGCGGCGGCGGCACTTCGGGCACATCGCGCGACGCGGGTCCTGCGCAGACGACGCTGACCGTCGAGGCGTCGGACGTCGACGGCGATGGGCTGCAGTATCGATGGCGCGTCAACGGCGGCACGGTTCTCGACGCCAACGCGCGCACCACCACGTGGACCCTGCCCGACGGCCCGGGGCTGCATTTCGCGTACGTGCTCGTGTCGGACGGCCGGGGCGGCTATGTCCAACAGCAGTACGCCGTCTCGAGCGACCCGCTTGGCACCGCCGCTGCCGTGCCCGCGCCGCGCAACTACGCGGCGTCGAGCGTGGCCGATTTCGACGGCGCCACGATGCGCCTGCGCTTCATCTCCGGCGGCACGCTGATGTTCACGCCGGCCGCCGGCGGCTTGCCGGGCGCGCGGTCCGTCTACCTGCCGGATGTGCTGGTGCAGGTCCACGACCACACGACGTCCGCGATGGTCTTCTCGGGAACGACCGACGTCAGTGGCGAACTGAGTCTGCCCAAGCTCCCGGCCAATGGAAACTACGACGTGACGTGCGCGACGTCCCAGTCGGCCCGGATGACCAATTGCGGCCAGTTCGCTGCCAACGACGTCTCCACCGTGACTGTCCGGACTGCGGCCGCCACCGACGATCGCAATCTGCGCCTGCACGGACACGTCGCGGATACGGATGGCGCCGTCTGCGGGATCCAGGACGAATACTTCGGCGTCCACAGCGCGGCCACGGTGCAGTTGCAGCAGTCCGACGGCGTGCCCCTCGGCGCGGCCGTGCGCGTCAATCGCTTCGGCGACTACGCGCTCGATGCGGCCGTTCCCGTCAACGCCAGCCTGAAGCTGGCCGTCGCCTGCGAAGGCCTGCAGACCACCGCCGACGTGCCACCGCCGGCGGCGACGGGCTATACGAAGGATCAGCAGGTCGAACTGTCGGTGACGCTGGCGAACCACCGCCCGTCGATCGCCCGCATGGTCGCCAACGGCCTGGACGGCAACGTTCGTGGTGCGATGGTGCTCCCCGAGACCGGAGCAGTGTCGAACAGCCTGCCCGGCGCCCTGCAGTTCCTCAGCTACAAGGCCATTGACACTCGCCAGAGCGGCTGCATGTACTACCGCGCGCTCGGCGCCGTGTCCGACTGCGACGCACAGGGCAATGCGAGCGGCGCCATCTCCTTCGACGACTGGAAGCGCGCCATGCATTTCGCGCCCTACACGCAAGGCAACACCGAATTCAGCGCCACCTACGTCAACAAGATGGACCTCAACCTCGTGCGCAAGATGGTCGCCACGAAGGTCGACTCGACCCATATCGCGTTCTACGTCTGCAACCATCCCGGCCCGGTCACGCAGGACCAGGCCGATGTCGACGCCGCGCTCGGCGTCGCGCTCGCCAACCAGAAGCAAGTTGCCTGCGTGGCGATGGAGTCGACGCCGAGCGGCGGCGTCAATGGCGGTGCGCCTATCACCAAGTTCTTCGTGTTCGGGCCGGACGGCGGCCTGTTGACTTCGGTCAACCTCGATGGCCGCGGCGAGAAATACGTGCCGGGCGCCTGCGTGGCCTGCCACGGTGGCACCGGATACAACGGACGCTTCCCGGAGCAGGGCTCGCCGTCGCCCTTCCTGGGCTCCAATTTCCTGGCCTTCGACACGGGCAACTATCTCTTCGGATCGGACAGCCGATTGACGGAGAGCGCCCAGGGGGAATCGCTGTACCAGCTCAACCAGCTGGTGCTGGCGACGCAGGCGTCCCTGACGAGTCCCACCAGCAGGCTGATCCAGGGCTTCTATCCCAACGGCTCGCATACCCTGGACAAGACCTATCTGCCGCCCGCCTGGCAGAACGCGGCAGCCAACCAGCCTCAGGCCGCCAAGTTCTATCGAGAAGTGGTGGCGACGTCATGCCGCACCTGCCACGCGTCGCTCGTCTCGCCGAGGTACGACTGGGACAGCACCCTCGTGTCCAAGGGCACGGCGCAATTCTGCGGCGGCACCGCGGATCTCGCCTCGAACGCGTCGATGCCCAACGCCCTGATCTCGCGTGACCGGCTCATGCAGCGAGCCCAGGCCGACACGGAGCTGCAGGGCCTGTTGAACGACTTCCTCGGGTGCTCCACGCCACTGCCCGATCCGGTCTTCCCCCGTCGCTGAGCGCGACACGAGCCAGTGAGGAATCGAATGCAGACCCCTTCGTCCCGTCGCCGTCCCGGTCTTGCGGTGATGGCCTGCCTCGCGGTCGCCGCCTGCGCTTCGTCCAGCCCGCCCCAGGCGACGACGACGCTTGTCGCGACGCCCTCCGACGCGCCTGCGGCCGTCACGCTCGCGGTGCCCGGCCCCACCACACCCGTCCGATCCGCGACTGCTCCGGCGCCAGCGGGCCGGACGGCGTTGGCCAGCGACCTCGTGCCGCCGGCGCCACTGCGCTTCGAAGATGCCGTCGGTCGCGCAGGCGACGGCCTGCTGAGCCAGGTCGCCGCGCAGCTTGCGGCCGCGCATCGCCCTGTCGTCATCGACCCGCTGATCGATGCCAACACCGGCGCCCAGACGGTCGGCACGGCTCGAATGGGCGCGCAACTGGCTGCGATGGTGCACGCGCGCTACGCGAACTGGACGGTCGAGCCCTTCACCCGCCGCAGCCTCGAAGACGCGCCCCTGCTGTTGATCGGGACGCTGACGCCCGTCAACGTCGAGCGCGCGATCGATACCCCTCCGGACGCGTTCCGGATCTGGCTGACGCTGATCGACCTGCGCACGGGGCGGGTGGTCGCCAAGCAGATCGATCGCGCGACCGTCGACTCGGTCAACCCCGAGCCGTTGAAGTACTACAGCGACAGTCCCACCTGGCACAAGGACAGGACGGTACTCGGATACATCAACTCCTGCCAGGTCAAGACCAACGTCGGCGACCCGGCCGATCCGGACTACCTGTCGCGGCTGCCGGCCGAGGCCGCCGTCAACGAGGCCAACGCGGCCTACACCGACGGAAAGGTCGAAGAGGCGCACAAGCTGTACGAGCAGGCTCGCCCGTTGGCAGACGAAGGCGACCTGCGCGTGCTCAACGGCCTGTACCTGACCAATTGGCAACTCGGGCATCGCGACGCGGCGCGCAAGGCGTTCGACAAGCTGGTCGACTCCGGCCTCGAGCAGAAGCGCCTGCCGCTGAAGCTGCTGTTCCAGCCGGGCAAGACCGCCTTCAACCAGGTCGGCGACCTGCCGGAGCAGTACCGCGTCTGGCTGTCCTCGCTGGCCCAGGAGGGCGCGCAGAGCAACGTCTGCATCAAGGTGGTCGGCCACACCAGCCGCACAGGCAGCGCGCGGCTCAACGAAGCGCTGTCGCGCCAGCGCGCCGAGGTCGTCATGCGCCTGCTGGCGCAGGACAAGCGCGTCCTCACGGGCCGCATGACCGCCACCGGCGTGGGTTCGAAGGAAGCGTTGATCGGACTGGGCACGGACGACCTGCGCGATGCGCTGGACAGGCGTGTCGAGTTCCGCGTGATCGACTGCATCTGAGGCGCTCGTCCGCACGAGAGTGCCACCGGAGGGAACATGCCGACCGAGAAACCACTCCTGCCGACCTGGCTGCGCGCGCTGCTCACCCTGGCGATCGGCACGACCCTGTCGCTGTCGGTGTGCGCGCAGCTGCCGCCCTCGGAATGGAGCAGCACCTCCGCCGGCTGGGCGACCCCGGATGGCACGTGCAGCAGTTGTCACGGACCGAGCGGCCTGAATCTGTCCTCGATGTCGTCGATCGGGACGCTGCCTGCGAGCTCCCTGTCCGACTTCCTGACCTGGTTCCACGACAACAACCTGCCGGCCCAGAACGGCACCATGTCGAGCTTCTACACAAGCTCGAGCGCGACGTCGGCCCCCCACGCACACATCTGGCAGTACCTCGTCGACGTCCGCGACGGGTCGATCGCGGGGCCGACGTCGGCCACGGTGGACTTCGGCGACGTCATCGCCGGCGCAACGGCCCCCTCGCAGACCGTGACGATCACGAACTATCGGCTGATCAACGCGACGTTCGGGGCAAAGAGCTATTCGAACGGCGATTTCTCGGGCGGCTCGGGCCTCTGTACGCTGCTGTCCCCACAGCATGCGTGCACCTTCAACGTCGCCTACGTCGCCAACGGAACGGGCGCCGACGGCTCGGGCAACGTCAACGCCACCCTGACCGTCGGACAAATCGTCGGGAGCGGCACGTCCAGCGACCCGGCCGGCGTAAATCCCCTGGTCCTCAACCTGAAGGCCCACATCGTGCCGGCAACGCGCGTCGCGATGCTGTCCACCACGTTGCTGACCTTCTCGTCGATCGTGGGCGTACCCAGCCAGATCGCCACCGCCACGCTCACCAACACCGGCAATTCCCCGCTCACGCTCCAGCAGCCAGTCATCCAGGCGCCACCCTCCGGACCCTCTGGCGCGTCGGACTACGCGTTGGCGTCCGGCAACAACTGCGTTGCCGGCGTATTGGCACCCGGCAGCGGCTGCACGATCAAGCTGCAGTTCACGCCGTCGGCCACCGGCCCGCGCAACGCCGTACTGGCGATCACCAGCGACGGCACCGGTAGTCCGTCCACCATCTCGCTGCAGGGCACGGGCACGCCCGTCCCTGTCGGACACCTGGTCGTCGACACACCGTCCGTCACGATGCCTGACACCGTCCTCGGCCACACCTCGACGACCGCGATCAACGTGACCAACACGGGGAGCGCGGTCGCGACCCTCGCGGGCCTTCCACTGTCTGGCGCCAATGCCGGCGATTTCTCGCTGGCGGGCACCTGCGGCGCGCTGACCGCGCTCGCGATCAACCAGGGCTGCCAGATCACCTTGACCTTCGCACCGTCCGGCCTGGGGCCGCGTGCCGCGTGGTTGACGCTGCAATCCGACGCGGACGATCCCGCGCTCTCCATTCCGCTCGGGGGAAAAGGCCTCGCCGTGCCCGCGCCCGTCGCCTCCCTGTCGACCTCGCAGCTGGACTTCGGTGCACAAACGGTCGGCGGGCTCTATCCGGCCCGCTCCATCGTGCTGTCCAACACCGGAAATGCGCCGCTGGACATCGCCTCGCTGCTCGTCTCCGGCGATGGATACGCGATCGTCGATGCCAATGCCTGCCCGGCGAGCCTGGCGGCCGGCAGTGCCTGCACGATCGGCGTCACGTTCATGCCGACCACCGCCGGCGCAAGCTACGCCGGCACGCTGACCGTCGCCAGCAACGCTTCGACGACGCCGGACCATGTCACCCTCCAAGGCACGGGCACGGCGACCGCGGTGCCGGTGCTTGCGTGGGTGCCCGCGGTCCAGACACTCGATTTCGGTTCCGTGATGGCAGGCACCGTGTCGACGCCGCAGTCCCTCACGCTGGTGAACCAGGGGCCGGGCGGCGCGATCCTGCAACTCGTCAACACGGTCGGCAGCGACGCCGCCGCCTTCTCGATCACGGTGGTGGACTGTCAGGTCGGCCAGACCGTCTACCAGGGGCAGACGTGCTCCTTCAACGTCAGCTTCGCGCCGGGCATGGCCGGCGCGCGCAAGGCGGCGGTGCAGATCGCGACGACAGGCAGCATGGCTGCCGCCGTGACCTTGGCCGGCACCGGGCTCGGCGGGGCCAATCTCTCGCTGTCGCTGTCGGCCTCCGCACTCGACTTCGGCGCGGTCCAGGCGGGGACCCGCTCGCAGCCGCATGTGCTGCATCTGTCCAACTCGGGTCCCGCGCCGCTCCAGGTGAGCGCGATCGGCACCACGGGCCCGTTCACCGCGCAGAGCGCGAGTTGCCCGCCGACGCCGTTCACACTGCCGCCCGGAGCGGAGTGCACGGTGTCCGTGACGTTCGCGCCAACGGACTCGACGGCGACGACGGGCACGTTGCAGGTGCAGTCGGCCGCGCAGCCACAACCAACGACCGTCGCCTTGGCCGGACAAGGTGATGCCGCCCCCGACCTGTCCAGCGGCGGATGCTCGGCCAGCCGTGGCGACGGCCGGTTCGATCCGCTGCTGGGGCTCCTCGCGGTGCTGGCGCTGGTGGCTCTGGCCTGGCGCGGGCGCCAGCGCCGGCTCGACGCGCGCCAGCGGTCGGAGTCCGCGTGATGCCTTCGCGATCGCATTCGACCGCGCCGTCCGGCTCGACGCCCGCGCGGAGACAACCATGCTGACGCCGGCCTGGCCAGCCTGGGAAGGCGTCGCGGTGCTCGTCGTGCTCTCGCCCTTCATCGAAGAATGCGTGTTCCGGGCCGGCCTGCAGGAATGGCTGCTGCGACACGGAATTGCGCAGCGCGGCGCCAATCTGGCCACGGCCGTGGCGTTCGGTGTGCTGCACGCCATCGCGCGACTGCAGTGGGCCGCGTTCGCGGTCGCCTTGCCTGCCCTGCTGATCGGCGAGCTGTACGGACGCCGGCGTCTGCTGCGCTGGTGCGTGCTGTGTCACGCCGCGATGAACGGCGCGTGGTTGCTTTGGCGAACGATTTCGGGAGGAGCGGGGACATGAAGACGATGGACCGATTCGCAGCCGCGCCACGGCGCTGGCTCCAGGCCCTCGTGGCAGCCGCATTGCTGGGTTGCCCGCTGCTGGCCCAAGCGCAGCTCGACTACGGCATCTACGGCGTCGCGGATCTGTCCTGGGGCCGGTTCGAACCCAGCGGGAGCGTCAAGGACGACAGGTTCAACAGCAACTCGCTGTCGGCGACTTTCATCGGTCTCCATGTCAAGGACGGCCTGACTGATGGGTGGACGCCCGGACTCACGCTGGAAACCTTCTTCCGCTTCCAGGACTTCGCCACCGGACGCAAGCCGAGCGACCCGCTGCTGTCGCGGAACGCGTTCGCTTCGCTGTCCAGCCCTTTCGGCAGCGTGCGGGCGGGCCGACTGCAGACCTATCTGTTCGACACGACGGTTCGCTTCAACGCGCTCGGCAACTCGATCGCCTTCTCGCCCGCCGTGCGGCACGTGTTCCAGAGCGGCAACATCGAAGGCGTGCAGGGAGACTTCTACTGGGATCGGGCGGTGTCGTACAGCACGCCCAACCTCGAGGGACTGACGGTCAACACCATGTATGCGAAAGGTGCGGCCGCGCATCGCGGAGACTACGGCGCGGCCAGCGTCGTCTGGGCCCATGGCTTGTTCGCCGGGGCGCTCTCGGCGCAGCGAGTCCACCTGAACGACGGCCTCAACGTTCCGACAATCGAGAACACCTTGCAGGTGGGCGCCACGTACGACCTGGGCATCGCCCGCGCATTCGCGGAAGGCACCTGGACGAACGACGTCGGCCTGGCACTGCGCAGCCACGTCATCAGCCTGGGCCTGTCGGCACCGCTGGGCCCCGGGTCGCTGGCCGTGCAGGGCGCCTTCACGCAGGCCAACGGCCTGGCCATCGACCGCAAGCATTCGTCCGCCGCCGCGGCCTACCTCTATGCGTACGACAGCCTGACCGACCTGTACATCGCCGCCATGGACGATCGCGTGCGCGGCCAGACGCGCGGCCGATCCGCCGCGGTCGGCATACGCCACAAGTTCGAATGAGCGACATCGGCGACACGCCACACACGCGCGATCGCGCAGACGAGCTTCCATTCTGCCCCGCGACAGGAGATCACGATGCCGAGCAAGCAGGAGGTGCAACAGGAGTTGCAGAAGGGCGGCGCCTCGAGCCAGGAGGCCGCCACGGATCCGAAGATGGTGGCCGACATCACCGATCTCCTGAATGCCACACTGGAGGCGGGCAAGGCGCTGGCCAAGGGCGAGACGGCATCCGCCGCCGTCAGCCTCGGAAGCAAGATGGCCACCCTCGCCGGACTGGCCGCGGAAGGCTCGGAGTCGAAGAACGCCAAGGCGGGTGTCTTCGCGTCGAAGGCGATCCTGTCGAGTCTCGGTCTGATCAACCTGGCGGGGGTGACCCGGCCAAACGTCATCATCGCCACGATCGGCGCGACGTTCCTCAAGAAGGTCGCGCTCGCGTTCGACTTGGCAGGTGGGGATGACCGGAAGGCGAAGATGATCGCCGCGGTGTGCGATCTGGCAGGCCAGACCGCCGCGACGTTCGTGGCGGGCGTTGAGGTCGTCGGCGCCGAAGCCGCGAGCGGAGGCGCCGCCACGCCCCTTGCGGTGGGCATCGCGGGCCTTCAGACTGCCGCATTGGCAGCCGCCGTCGTCAATGTGATCAAGGTGACGCGGGAACTCCGACAACAGTCGAAGTAGATGCGCCGCACCGATGGCGTTCGAGGGGCCGTCGGCGCGCCCGGGAAGCGGCGACTCGCGCAAGTACCGGCCGACGCCCGTCAGCGCGTATGGAGGTCGACCGCCCGCGCCGCGCGCGCCGCATCGCGATCGGTGAACGCGAGGACGTCGTAGTAGTACAGCGTCCGCGAGGCCCGCCGCTGGTTCTGTCGCGACAGGTAGTCCAGCATCTGGTCGAGGCCGCGTGGCTGGGTCACCTCGCACAGCGGATTGCCGAAGTTGTCGAACAGCCAGAACCCGGCGTAGCCGGACGCCCACAGCGCTCGCAGCCGCTCGCGCCAAGCATCCGCGCTGTTCGGCTCGCCGCCGATCTGGCAGGTGAAGAACAGCATCGGCGAGACGTGACGACACAGGTCGGACGCGCCGGCCAGGATGTCCGCGCCCGCCGCGCCGATCGTCGAGACCAGCAGCCGGATGCCGTCGAGCCCTGCCTCCCGCAGCACCGCGTCGACGCCCGCCAGCTGCGGCGACCCCAGTTCGGCCTGCAGCAACTGCACGCTGGCCGACGGCAGCCCGGTGGCGTTGCTGCGCAGGTAGGCGAAGCGCGCGGCGTCGCGTTCGACCGCCAGCAGGCTCAAAGCCGGCTGCGCGTCGGCGAGCGCGACCAGCGATGCGCCGAAGCCCGCACCGGCGATCACCGCGCCGTCGCCCGCGTCCAGCGCCGCGCCCAGCGAGGACACGAAACGGTCGTACATCCGGTGCTCGCGCTTCAGGCCCGCCAGCGAGCTGCCGGCCGGCAATCGGCAGCGCAGCGCGCCGATCGGCAACAACTGGTCGTCCGCGCGCACGGGCGCGGGCGTCACGCGCGGCGCGGGCGCGGGGTGCGCGTCGGCAGCGGATTGCAGCGTCGCGGCGACGCCGTCGGCCATCGTCCTCCAGCTGAACTTGCGTGCCTGCGCGCGGCCGCGCGCGATCAGGTCGGCACGCACCTCGGGACGCTGCACGCGTTGCAACAGCTCGAAGGCCTGGTCCTGCTCGGTGTCGCCGAGCTCGATGTAGAGCACCGCGTCGCCGCCCACTTCGGGCAGCGACGAGGCCGTGGAGGTGATCGCCGGGCACTCGCAGGCCATCGCCTCGAGCACCGGCAGGCCGAAGCCCTCGTAGCGCGACGGGTAGACGAGCGCCAGGGCGCCGGCGTAGGCGCAGCGCAGGTCGTGCTCGTCGAAGATGGCGACGTGCACGCCGGCCTCGCCCGCGGCGGCGCGGCTCGCGTCGTCCAGGGTGCCCCCGCCGGTGCACACGATCGCATAGTCCTTGCGCGCGTCGCCGAAGCGCGCGAAGGCATCGAAGAACAGCGACGCGTTCTTGTAGTCGGCGCGGCTGCCCGAGGTCATGAAGTACGGGCGCGCGATGCCGTGGCGGCGGCGGAAGTCGGCGATTTCCTCGGCCGTCACCGGCCCCATGTCGTTGCCGTTGTAGTGCACGGTGACGTCCACCGGCCGCGCCAGGAAGCGCTGCAGGTCGCGCGCCGTGCTGCGCGAGATCGCGATGAAGCGTTCCGCGTACGCGAGCGCCATCGTCTTCTGGCGCCACATCGGCTGCGCCATGTCGAAGCCCATGGCCTCGGGAATCATGTCGTGCACCATCGCCACGGACGGCGTCGTGACCGGGTGCGAGTAGTAGGTGGAGATGAACAGCGCCGCGCCGAGGTCGTCGCAGATGTCCTGCACGATGCGGCGGTCGCCCTCGAGGTCGGCGTAGTCCAGGCCGGGCGCGTCCACGTAGCGGATCCCGTCGATGCGGGGCATCGTGCGCTTGCGATCCATCACGACGAGCCGGTCGCCGAACGGCGTGCCGGCCCACAGGCCCAGCAGCGACTGCCACACCCGGGCGATGCCCGAGCGGCCGATCTGGAAGAAGACGCCATCGATGACGATCGGTGCGGTCATGTCAGCCACCTCACCAGCGATGCAGCATCTGGTTGGGCAGCGCCAGGAAGTCGGGGCCGATCAGCTCGAACGTGCCCGGCGCCCAGTCCTTCAGGTGGCGGATCGCGGTGGAGACGTTGGACGCGCCATTGCCCAGGAAGGCGTCGCAGCGCGCGGCCAGGAAGGCGTCCATCACGACCTCCTCGCCCAGCCTGCGGCCCTCGTGGCCGGCGTAGTGCACGCCGGTCGCGTCGCCGCTGCGCGCGACGTCGGCGGCCAGCACGCGCTCGCCGTAGGTCTGGCGGTACTCGCGGGCGAAGCGCTCGCTGTCGGTGAGCAGGAAGATGCCCATCGCCGGGTCGGCCTGCAGCATGGCGGCAATACGGTGCTGGTATTGCTGGTTGACCAGCTCGAGGTCGCGCAGTTCGGTTATCTTGTCGCTGCCACGCACGTGCACCGCCACCCAGCGGCGGCCGGCCAGGCGCTCGCGCGCGAAGGCGTCCACGCGCGCCTGCAGCGCGGGCTGCAGCTGGATGTACTTCGCGACCAGGCGGCGGTACACCACCGTGTAGTCGAGGCCGTGCCACGGGCTGTCGGGCTCGATCCAGCCCATCAGGTCGCAGACCTTGCCGTGGAAGTCGCTGACGACGACGTCCTCGTCGCGCGCCAGCAGGTGCAGTGCGCTGGTGCGCGAGCCCGGGCCCTGGAACTTGTTGACGTTGTCGTCGCGCAGGTTGGCGACGCTCCACTTGGCCGGGAAGAACGACTGGCCCCAGGCGGCGAGGCCGTCCTGCGTGGCGCCGGAAACCGGCCTGAAATACAGCTCGAACGCGTTGGCGACGCCGGTCGCGCCGAACAGCGTGTTGGATCCCCAGTGCACGACCGGCGTGCGGCCCGTCAGCTCGGCCAGCAGCAGTTGGCCCAGCACGTGGTCCATGTCCGACCAGAAGCCGTAGCCCCAGGCCTTGACCAGCAGGTACCTCGGACGCGCCAGCGTCCTGGGCGAGCTCGACGCGGCGTGCGCGCGCGCGGCCTGCGCCATCTCGCGGGCCCGGTCGCGCCAGGCCGCGATGTCGCCGGAATCGGGGCGCAGCGCCGCGGCTCGCGTGAACCAGGCGTCGGCCAGCTGGAATCGGCGCAAGCCCGAGGCCATGTGGCCCAGCAGGCTCGTCGCGAGCGCGTCGTTCGCGTCGACGTTCAGCGCCTCGCGGCACAGGTAGTCAGCCAGTTGCAGGTTGCCGCGCGCGAGTGCGTCGTTGGCGGCGACGGCGGGCGAGACGGCGGCGGGCGCGTCGGCGACCGCGGCGTTCATTGCAAGGCTCCGCTGAGCGCGTCGCGCGCGCCGCCGAGCTGCGACTGTCGCCACATGGCCGTGTAGATGGCCTCGAGGTTGCGCGTGAAGCCGTCCGCGTCGCACAGCGCAGTGGTGGTGCGGTTGGCTGCCAGCCGGGCCTTGATCGCGGCCAGGCGCGCCGGGTCGCGCGCCAGCTGCAGCGCGAGCGCCTCGTAGTCGGCCAGCGACGACGTCACCAGCTCCGGGACGCCGGCCGCGTGCAGCAGGCTGCCCGCGACGCGCGACGGGAACGCGCCGCCCATGCAGGTGACCACCGGCAGCCCCACCATCAGCGCGTCGGCGCAGGTGGTGTGGGCGTTGTAGGGATGGGTGTCGAGGAACAGGTCGGCCTGGCGATAGCGCGCCAGGTGGTCCTCCACGCGCGGCACGCGCTGCGCGAACACGAGCCGGTCGGGATCGACGCCGCGCGCGGCCGCTTCCTTGCGCAGGTTGCCCTGGGACAGCGGGCTGCGCGACATCAGCCACAGCACCGAACCGGGCACCGCGCGAAGCAGGTTCATCCACACGGCGAACACGTGCGGGGCGATCTTGTAGTCGTGGTTGAACGAGCAGAACACGACGCCGTCGTCCGGCAGGCCGCATTCGGCGCGCGTGGGCGTGCGCTCGGCGACCTGCAGGCCGGAGGCTGCCGGCAGGTAGGCGTCGGGCAGGTACACGACCTTCTCGTTGTAGTACCGGGCGTGCTCGGGCGGAATCACGTGACGGTCTGCCACGATGTAGTCCATGTACTGCGTGCCCATCGTGCCGGGATAGCCGAGGTAGTTGACCTGCACCGGCGCGGGACGCATGCCGAACACCTCGCTGCGCGAGTCGGCCGTGAAGCCCGCGAGGTCGATGGCGATGTCCACCTCCATCGAACGCATGAGCTCGGCGATCCTGCGGCTCTCCATCATCTTCGCATCGATGAAGTGGTCGAAGCAGTCGACCATGCGCTGGCGCAGGCGGCTGCCGTCGTTGGCGCCGATGGCGATGGCGATGGTCTCGAAGCGCCTGCGGTCATGGCGCTCGAAGATGCCGGCCATCAGGTGGCCCACCGGGTGCTCGCGCAGGTCGGGCGACACGTAGGCGATGCGGATGCGGTCGTGGCGATAGCGCTGGCCCGTCCACAGCGGCGCGTGGCGCGGCGTATAGCGGTGGGCGGCGAAGATCTCGGCGCAGCGGTGGTGCACGGCGGCGTCGTCGGTGATGGACATGACGCCCAGCGACTTGGCGACCGGCTTGCCGGCGGCGATGCCGTCCAGGATCCTGGCGACGTCCGAGTCGAAGTGCGACCAGTCGCAGGCGTGCATGCGCTCGTAGCAGATCGACCCGACGCCGTATTCGAAGTCGGGCTTGATCGCGAGCAGGCGCTCGAACATCGCCACCGCTTCCTCCGAACGCTTGAACTCGGTCAGCATGATCGCGAGGTTGGACATCGCGTTCAGGTGGTCCGGCTTGAGCGCCAGTGCGCGGTTGAAGCGGTCGATCGCGGCGTGGTGGTCGAGCTGCTCGCGCAGCAGCGTGCCGCTGTTGATCAGCGCCTCGACGTAGTCGGGCTTGAGCTCGAGCGCCTTGTCGTAGCTCCTGATGGCCGCGTCGCGCAGGCCCAGCCGCTGCTGGACGGCACCAGCGGCGTACCAGATCGGGGGGAAGGCCGGGGCGACCTGCACCCCGCGCTCGACGACGGGCAGCGCGCGCTCGGGCCCGAAGCGCTCCATCAGCACGACGGCCAGCGAGTACAGGGCCACGCCCTCGTTGGGGATGTGGGCCAGGTACAGCTCGAACACGGCCTGCGCCTGTTCCAGCTTGCCCTCGTTCTGCAGCGCGATGCCCTGCAGCAGCAGGTTGCGGTCGATGACGATGCTGGCAGCGCCCGGGGCGGCGACCGCGGCGAGCGCCGCGCTGGCCGGGTCGGCGGGGATCGTGCCGGCGCCCATCCCGGGAGCCCGGTGCGGCGCGGCGGACGGGACGACCTGGCTGGACTGCTGCATGGCGCGACTCCGGGGAAAGCTTTTATGGGAATGACCTGCATGGTCGCGCCGGAACAGGTCGTCCGATCGGGCGAAAAGGCCGGATCGGGGGCCGCAAATCGGCGCCCGGACGACGAAAGCGGCGCTCACGGCGCCGCCTCGGGGCGCCTCCCGCCCCCTGCTTTCTCGCGGCGAACGCTACTCCAGGTGGTTCGCCAGGCCCAGGCCCAGCGACCACAGCAGCGCGTTGGACTGCTGGGTGTCGTACAGCGCGTCGACGTACTGGACGCGCATGTTGTAGTGGTCGCCCTCGGCCGCCATCACGTCGAACAGCGAGCGGCGGCCGAGCTGCTGCCATTGCTGCAGCGTGAAATTGCGCACCAGCTCGCTGTTGTGCAGGATCTCGATGACGCTGCGCGCCCGCTCCATCGCGTGCTCGGCCTGCTCGTGCACCTCGGCCATGCGGTACTTGCGGGCTTCGAGTGCATCCTCGCGGTTCATGCGGGCGGCCGCGGCGCGCTTCTGGGCAGCCTGCGTCGTGTACTTGTTGGCGGCGTTGAAGACCTGCCAGTTGAACGTGATTCCGCCCGAGACCGAGCGCGAATCCCCCGCGCCGGCCGACTTGGTGGCGGCCACCAGCAGGCCCAGCTGGGGTTTCTGGCCGTCCAGCACCGCCTTGACGTACGAGTCGAGCGCCGCCGCCTGCGAGTCCAGGGACTGGATCTCGGCCGCGCGCGAGGCCATGGTCAGCAGGTCGGGCAGCGCCGGAGTGTCCAGCATGACCGAGGCCACGCCCTCGGTGGGCGGCAGGTCGTCGCCGACGAAGCGGCGCAGCCGGATCTCCGTCAGCCGCTTCTGCGACAGCACCTGGTCGCGCTGCAGCTCGGCCTGCTGCTGCGTCTTGCGCGCCTGCACCAGCTCGCTGGTGCGGCCGCGGTCGGCGGAGACGATCATCTCGAGCGCCTCGACCAGGCAGCTCATCTTGCGGGCGTATTGGTCGTAGACCTGCGCCTCGACGGTGTAGCGGCTGCGGTCCAGCGCGAGCGACACGGTCTGCAGCGCGACCTGCTCCTGCGCGCTGACCTCGCCGAACCTGGCCACCTCCGCGAGGTGCGTGCGGTAGTCGGTCATGTCGCGCGTGTGGCCGCCGTCGTACAGGGGGGCGGACACGTTGACGCCGCCCTGGAACTGCTTGCCGTGAACGGAAGGCGAATTGGGCGCGCCGGCGTCGATGCCGCCTATCTGGCCCGAGATGCCGACTTGCGGCCAGTACGCCGCGTGCGCCTCGTCGATGTCGATCGCGGCGGCCTCGGACAGCAGTTTGGCCGCGCCCACCGCGTTGCTGCGGTGGATCGCGCTGCGCACCATCGCCAGCAGGTTCATGCGCGGCGCGGTGCCGGCGCCCGGCTGCGATGCGGCGGCCGGCACGGTACGGAAGGTCGGCGCGGCCTGCGGGTCGCTGCTCTCGTCGCCGATGCAGCGGCTGTTGGACGGCTGCGCCGGCGCGGCGGACGGCAACGCGGGCGTCGCCCGGCGCGCGGTGGCGGCCGGGGTCGAAGGCGACAGCAAGGCGGCGCCGAGCGCGAAGGCCAGCGTCAGTGCCGCCGGCCAGCTCGAATTGGTCTGTGGGGTTCCCATGGCGGTCGGGATCGGCCGGGACGGCGGGCGCACCGGCGGATGCGTTCGAGATCAGCGCGCCAGCGCGGCGGCGATGTTGGGGATCGGCGGCATCGCCGGCAGCACAGTGGCGGGCGCGAGGTCGGCCGTGAAGTCCAGCGTGCGGCGGAAGTAGGCGATGGTTTCCTTCAACCCGTCGGCGAGCGGCACCTTCGGCTCCCAGCCGAGCTTGTCCTGGGCCTGCGAGATGTCCGGACGGCGCTGCTTCGGGTCGTCGGTGGGCAGCGGACGGAAGGTGATCGGCGACTTCGAACCGGTGATCTGCACCACCAGCTCGGCCAGCTCGCGCATCGTGAATTCGACCGGGTTGCCGACGTTGATCGGGCCGGTGATGGACTTGTCGGAGTCCATCAGGCGCATCATCCCCTCGATCAGGTCGTCGACGTAGCAGAAGCTGCGCGTCTGCAGGCCGTCGCCGTACAGCGTGATCGGCTCGCCCTTGAGCGCCTGGACGATGAAGTTGCTCACCACGCGGCCGTCGTCGGGCTGCATGCGCGGGCCGTAGGTGTTGAAGATGCGGATGACCTTGATCTGCAGCTGGTGCTGGCGCCAGTAGTCGAAGAACAGCGTCTCGGCGCAGCGCTTGCCCTCGTCGTAGCACGAACGCGGGCCGATCGGGTTCACGTTGCCCCAGTATTCCTCGCGCTGCGGGTGCATCGACGGGTCGCCGTACACCTCGCTGGTGGACGCCTGCAGGATGCGCGCCTTGGTGCGCTTGGCCAGCCCCAGCATGTTGATGGCGCCGTGCACGCTCGTCTTGGTGGTCTGCACCGGGTCGTGCTGGTAGTGCACGGGGCTGGCCGGGCAGGCGAGGTTGAAGATGCGGTCGACCTCGACGTACAGCGGGAACGTCACGTCATGGCGCATGAGCTCGAAGTTCTTGTTGCCCATCAGGTGCCGCACGTTGCCCTTGCCGCCGGTGTAGAAGTTGTCGACGCACAGCACTTCGTCGCCACGGGCGATCAGGCGGTCGCAGAGGTGGCTGCCGAGGAAGCCGGCGCCGCCGGTGACGAGAACCTGGGTCATTGATCGCGCTCCATGTGGGTGAGAACCATGGAACGGATCATGGTCGGACTGAAGGGCCGCCGTTCAGCCGATAAGGGGCGCGAATTCGAGTCTTTCCTGGGCCATTGCCATCATCCTGCGCAGGCGGTCCGCCCCGTGGTGATGGGCCAGCGCATGGCGGTGGCGCGCGGCGATGCCCCCCTGCCCGCCTTCGTCGAACAGCTCCAGCGCGCGCGCCACGACGGTCTGCGGGTTGAAGATGTCGTCCGGGCCGTAGAACACGACCATGTCGCGCGGCAGGCCGGAAACGGGTGCCAGGAAGCGCAGCGACTCGGGCACGATGGGGATGCCGCCGCTGGCCAGCGCGTCGAAGATGCGGATGGGCACGTCGTTGAGCACCGGGATGATCCAGTGAGCCTTGTGGTCCATCCACTCGGCCAGGCGGTCGAACGGGGTCTTGGCCTGGAACGAGCGCTCGGCGAAGCCGATCGACTTGTACTTCTGGTTCAGCGTCACCACCGCCTGGTTGCGGAAGGCGAACTGCTGGTAGAAGAAGTGCATGCCCAGCGGCTCGTCGCTGCGCGGCCGGCGCAGCATGTCGACGAGATGGTCGGCCAGGAACGCCTGGCTCCATTGCACGCAGGCACACGGGATCGGGCCGCTGGTCAGCGCGTTGATCTTCGAGAGCAGGTACATGTTCTCGTTGTGCGCCGGGAAGTACAGGTCGGTGTGCGCGGCCAGCGCCAGGCTGGACTCCATCCAGTGGTGGTTGTCGTAGTCCCAGCCCAGGAAGATCGTGTCGGGCGAATTGGCGAAGAGGCGCACGTAGCCCGGTGCCGATTCGCCGACGGCGAGGTCGTTGTTGTTGACGAGGACGATGCCGCCCGCCAAGCGCGCCACCATGTCCTGCAGCTCGCCCTTCATGGCGCGCTCGAAATGGTTCTTCTCGAGCGGGACCGTCTCGACGCCCGGCAGCTCGAAGCCTGCTGGCACGAGGTTGTTGCCGACGAACAGCTTGTCGATACGGCGGCCGGCGAAGCGCTGGCGCAACTGCTCGACGCGCTGGCCCTTCTCGCGCGCCAGGTGGAAGAAGACCTCCGCCTGGGTGTAGTCGCGGTAGGCGGCCACCTGCTCGTTGATCAGGTGGCGCTGCTGCAAGCCGCCGAAGATCTCGGTGATGCGACCCGTCATGGAAATCTCCTGGATTCTTCTCGAAGTCAGCGTTCGCGGAACGCTTCCTTGGACTTGAGCATGGGCCGCAGCAGGAAGTTGAGCACCGAGCGCTCGCCGATGCGCACCTCCACCGTGCCGGTCATGCCGGGCAGCAACGGCAGCGTCTTGCCCTTCTCGTGCAGCGTGTTGTTGTCCACGCGCAGCATCACGCGATAGTAGGTCGGATCGACGCTGCCCACCGCGCGCTCGGGGTCGCCCAGCGCGTCGGGGCTGATCGACTCGATCTTGCCGTCGACGGCACCGTACAGGGCGAAGTCGTAGGCGGCGAGCTTGACCTTGGCCGCCTGGCCCACCTGCAGGAAGCCGATCTCGCCCGGCTTGACGCGCGCCTCGATCAGCGACTGCTTGCCGATGGGCACGATCTCCATGATGGGCGCGCCACCGCCGATCACGCCGCCGAGCGTGTTGATGCGGATGTTCTTGACGATGCCGCGCACCGGCGACTTGATCATCGTGCGCTCGAGCACGTCCTGGCGGCCGGCCTGCTGCTCCTGCAGCGCGGCCAGGTCGGTGCGCAGCTTGGCGAGCTCGCTGCTCGCGTCCTGGCGGAAGCGGTTGATGCGGTCTTCCGACTGCAACGACATCTCGTTGATCTGGCGCCGCAGGTGCAGCACCTCGACCTCGGACAGCAGCCCCTTGGCCGACATCGCCTCCGACATCTGCAGCTCGCGGCGCAGCATGTCCATGCCGCGCTGGTTGGAGCCCAGCGCGTCGTCGTTGGCGCGCTTGCGGGCGAGGTAGGAATCGCGCTCGCCCTGGGCCACGTCCGGCGCGGCCTGCACCTCGGGCGGGAAGGCCAGCGGACGGCCGTAGGCCTCGGCGGTCAGGCGCGCGATCTGGGCCTTCATCGCGAGGATCTTGGCCGCGCCTTCGGCCTGCTGCGTCTTGAACCGGGTCGGGTCGAGCTCGGCGAGGTCCTGGCCCTCCTCGACCTGCTCGCCTTCCTTGACGAACAGCTCGCGCAGGATGCCGCCTTCCAGGCTGGCGATGACCTGCTCGCGGCCCTCGGGCACGACGCGCGCGTCGGCCTTGGTGACCTCGTCCACGCGCGCGAGCGCGGCCCAGGCGAGCGTGGCCGCGAGCGCGGCGGCCATCAGGTACAGCACCCACGTGACGTGCGGTGCCGACTCGACGACCTGCGCCGCGCGCACGCCGCTCATGAACGCGGCGTCGCCGCGACGGGCGCGGCCGCCGGTCTGCGGCACCGCCAGCGCGGGCTCGGGCGCCTTCAGGAACGGCAGCGTGAACGGGAGCTTGAACCTGGCCATGGAGATCCGTCAGGCGGCCTGCGCCCTCTCCATGGCAGGCGCCGGCTGGCGCTGCTGCATCGGCTGTTCGGCCGACGGCCGGTTCTGCCCCTGCGGCTTGATGCCTGACAAGGCCGCCAGCACCGCGCCCTTCGGGCCGTCCAGCACGATCTTGCCGCTGTCGACCACGATCACGCGATCGACCAGCTCCAGCACTGCGGGGCGGTGCGTGACCATGATCAGCGTGCGCGTGCCGGCCGCTTCCTTGAGCTGGCGCAGGAACATCACCTCGGACTGCGCGTCCATCGAGCTGGTGGGCTCGTCCATCAGCAGGATCTGGGGCTTGGTGATCAGGCAGCGCGCGAGCGCCACGAGCTGGCGCTGCCCCCCCGACAGCAGGCCGCCCATCTCGCCCACCGACAGCTCCCAGCCCTGCGGATGGCCGGCGACCACGCGGTCCAGGCCCGTCACCTTGGCCACCTCGGCCAGCTTGCCGGCGTCCAGCTGCGGGCGCCCCATCATCACGTTGTCGCGCAGCGTGCCCTTGAACAGGCGCGGCTCCTGCGAGACGAAGCCCACGCGCATGCGGTAGTCGGCCGGGTCGACCTGGCGCAGGTCGAGGCCGTCGACGTCGACGTAGCCCTCGCTGGGCTGGTACAGGCCCGCCATCAGGCGCAGGATGGTCGACTTGCCGCTGCCGATGCGGCCCAGGATCGCGATGCGCTCGCCGGCGTTGACGCGGATCGTGGCGTTCCTGAGCACGCGCGGCGGCGCGACGCCCGCGTCGCCCGTGTTCGGGTACGCGAAGCTGAGGTCGTTCAGGCCGATCGCGCCGGTCACCTTGTGGCCCGTCACGTAGGCGCGGCCCTTCTCGCGCTCGGTGGGCTGCTGCATCATCTTGTCGATCGACAGCATCGCCACGCGGGCACCCTGGTAGCGCGAGGCCAGGCTCACGACGCTGTTGACGGGCATCACGGCGCGGCCGGCGTACATCACGGCGCCGATCAGCGCGCCGCCGGTCACCACGCCGTCGTGGATCAGGTAGACGCCCCAGACCAGCATCACGAGCGTGATGAGCTGCTGCGAGACGCCCGAGATGTTGTTCGTCCAGCCCATCATCCAGCGCGCCATCAGGCCGGCCTCGGCGGCGGCGGAGGTGGCGTCCTCGAAGCGGTGCAGGAAGCGGCCCTGGGCGCCGACGGCCTTCAGGTCCTCCAGGCCCTCGATGGCCTCGACGATCACGCCCTGCAGGTCGGCCTGGTGCCTCAGGTTGGCGCTCATCGCGCGGCGCAGCGCGCGCTGCACGGCCAGCGCCATCAGCACCAGCGCCGGGATGGCCAGCACCAGCACCCAGCCGAGCGGTCCGCCGATCACGAAGGTCATGGCGATGTACATCGCGATGAAGGGCACGTCGCTGACGGCCGACAGCGTCGCGCCGGCGAAGAACTCGCGCACGATCTCGATCTGCGCGAGATGGTGGGCGTAGTTGCCGGCGGAGTCGGGACGGTGCTCCATGCGCACGCCCAGCGTCTGGCGGAACAGCAGCGAGCCGATGATGAGGTCGGCCTTCTTGCCGGCGGTGTCGATGAGGTGGCTGCGCAGCTGGCGCGAGACGAGGTCGAACACGAGGGCGATCGCCGAGCCGATGGCCAGCGCCCACAGCGTGACGAAGCCCTGGTGCGGGATGACCTTGTCGTAGATGACGGAGGTCACCAGGCCGGTGACCAGCATCAGGACGTTGCTGAGCAGCGCAGCGACCATCGCCGAGCGGTAGTACGGAATGAAGCGGCGCAGCGTGCCCCACAGCCAGTGGCCGTTCGGGTCGAGCAGGGCCTGCTCCTGGCGAGCCCCGGGCGTGTGCTCGGGCAGCGGCGTGGCTACCAGCGCGAAGCCCAGGTACTCCTGCGCCAGCTCGGCCTCCGTGGCCTTGCAGGTGTGGAATTCCTGGCCCGGCATGACGATCTCGCACACCGGGGACTGGCCCTTGGGCGTGTCCAGGCGGCGCACCAGCACGCAGGCGTCGCCGTTGGACAGCAGCAGGATGGCCGGCAGCAACAGCGCGTGGATGTCGCCGATGTCGCGCTGCATCAGGCCGGCGTTGTAGCCCGCGGCGCGCATCACGCGCACCGCCTGGTCGGGGTTGAGCAGACCCTCGATGGGCATGCCGTCCAGCAGCGAATCGGCCGAGCGCTCCTTGCCGTGGTGCCGGGTCAGGTAGACCATCGAGTGCAGCAGCGCATCGTGGTCGACGCCGATGGCATCCAGCTCCGGGATCGCGTCGACCGCGCCTTCGGCCTCGAGGTTCGGGCGCGCGCCCGCGGGCGCCTGGCCACCGCCTTCGCGGGGGCCGGAGCCGGACTCGAAGTCCAGGAAGGGGTCCTGCCGGTCGCTCATGGGACCTCAGTCCTGGGGCATCCGGCAGGCGGAACGGGCGTGCATCGCGGGATTTCCGGTCATGGAAGTTCGGTTCCAGCGATTCTGCGATGCCGTCCTGCGCCGCATTGACCGCATCAGACGGGTCAACCCGGCCCTATTCCATCCGCCTTGAATGGAAAAAGGCCCCGGAAAGCGGGGCCTTTGCTGCTCAAGCGGCGGGCAGGATCAGCGCTTGGACCGTTTCGCGACCGGCTGCCCGCGTGTCGACGTCTTGGCCGCGGCCCCCTTGGCGGAGCGGCCGCCGGCACCGGCGCGGGTCTTGCGGGCGGCCCGCTTGACATCGCGGTCCTGCGACTCGACCGCCGCCAACTGCTCGGCCGCCGACGCGACACCCGCGCGCGGCTCGGTCTTGCGTCCGCGGCCGAGCAGGCGTTCGCCCTCGGCCTCGCGGACGATGCGGAAGTCGATCTTGCGGCCGTCCAGGTCGACACGGCTGACCTGCACCCGCACCCGCGCGCCGATGGCGTAGCGGATGCCCGTGCGCTCGCCGCGCAGCTCCTGGCGCGCCTCGTCGAAGCGGAAGTATTCGCCGCCGAGCTCGGTGATGTGCACCAGGCCCTCGACGTAGAGCGCGTCCAGCGTGACGAACAACCCGAAGGTCGTCGCCGCGCTGACGGTGCCGGAGAACTCCTCGCCCAGGCGCTCGCGCATGAAGCGGCACTTGAGCCAGGCCTCGACGTCGCGCGAGGCCTCGTCGGCGCGGCGCTCGTTGGCGCTGCAGTGCTCGCCGGCGGCCACCCACTGCGCGATCTCCGAGTGCGAGAGCTTGGCGCCGACGTTCGCGCGCCCCAGGCGCAGGCCCTCGGCGGCCGAGTTCTCGACCTCCGGATTGGCCAGGTGGTACTTCTTGCCGTGCAGGATCGCCTTGATGACGCGATGCACCAGCAGGTCGGGATAGCGGCGGATCGGACTCGTGAAGTGCGCGTAGGCCTGGTAGGCGAGGCCGAAGTGGCCGCTGTTGCTGGGCGTGTAGATCGCCTGCTGCATCGAGCGCAGCAGCATCGAGTGGATCTGCTGCGCGTCGACGCGGTCCTTGGTGGCCTGCGCGAGCTGCTGGTACTCGGCCGGCTTCGGGTCGTCGCTGATCGACAGTCCCAGGCCGAGCGCCTTCAGGTAGTTCTGCAGCGTGACCTTCTTTTCCGGCGTCGGGCCCTCGTGGACGCGGTAGAGCACCGGATGCTCGTGCAGCGCGATGAAGTCGGCGGCGCAGACGTTGGCCGCCAGCATCGCCTCCTCGATCAGCTTGTGCGCGTCGTTGCGCGTACGCGGGACGATGCGCTCGATGCGGCCGTTGTCGTCGCAGATGATCTGCGTCTCGGTCGTCTCGAAGTCGATCGCGCCGCGGCGGGTGCGCGCCTTCAGCAGCGCGCGGTAGACGTCGTGCAGGTCGAGCAGGTGCGGCACCAGCGCGGCGCGCTCGGCCGCCTCGGGGCCGCGCGTGTTGCCCAGCACCGCGGCGACTTCCGTGTACGTCAGCCGGGCATGCGAGCAGATCGTGGCCGGGTAGAACTGGTACGGGCCCAGCTCGCCGTCCTCGCCGACGAGCATGTCGCACACCATCGAGAGGCGGTTCTCCTCGGGGTTGAGCGAGCACAGGCCGTTGGACAGCTTCTCGGGCAGCATCGGGATCACGCGGCGCGGGAAATACACCGAGGTGGCGCGTTCGTACGCGTCGGTGTCCAGCGCCTCGCCCGGCTTGACGTAATGGCTGACGTCGGCGATCGCGACGATCAGTCGCCAGCCGCTGAACGCGTTCTTGCCGCGGCCCGACTTGTAGGGCTCGCAATAGACGGCGTCGTCGAAGTCGCGCGCGTCCTCGCCGTCGATGGTCACGAGCGGCACGTCGGTCAGGTTGATGCGGCCCTTCATGTCGGCCGCGCGCACGTGGTCGGGCAGCTTGCCCGTCTGCGCGAGCGTGGGCGCCGAGAACCGATACGGCACCTCGTATTTGCGAACCGCGATCTCGATCTCCATGCCGGGGTCGTCGATCTCGCCCAGCACCTCGGTGATGCGGCCCACCGGCTGCGAGTACATCGACGGCGGCTCGGTGAGCTCGACCGCCACCACCTGGCCCGCGACCGCGGACGCCGTGGCGTTCTTGGGGATCAGGATGTCCTGGCCGTAGCGGCGATCCTCGGGGGCCACCAGCCAGGCGCCGCCTTCGTTGAGCAGGCGCCCGATGATGGGCGCCTTGCGCCGCTCGACGATCTCGAGGATGCGCCCCTCGGGCCGGCCCTTGCGGTCGAAGCGCACGACGCGCACCTTGACGCGGTCGCGGTGCAGCACCGATCGCATTTCCTGCTGCGCGATGTAGACGTCCGGTTCGCCGTCGTCCCGCTTGACGAACCCGTGGCCGTCACGATGACCGACCACCACTCCTTCGGCTTCACCCATCAGTGCGCCGTTGAGCGCGGGGGGGCTTGCAACTGTCTTGTTTTTGATGATATGATCTCTTTCTTCGCTGATTGAACAGCTCGACGAATCAAACGAGACGTCCCGGCAGTTCAGTGAACGAAATGTACCTTGCCCAGATGGCGGAATTGGTAGACGCACTAGTTTCAGGTACTAGCGCTTAACGGCGTGGAGGTTCGAGTCCTCTTCTGGGCACCATATTCGAAAAAGCCTCGCAGACTTCGGTCAGCGAGGCTTTTTTCATTTCCGCGGTGGCACGCACGTTCCGTACATGAGGGCGAAGCGTCGAATCGCAAGCGCGGGCGCGGGCGCGCAGCCCTCGGTCCCCGCCCTGCGCCGTGGCCGGAACACCGCGGCGTCTCCGGGCGGTGCCTGACACTCCAGTAGCGGTTCGCGCGCGATTCAATACAGCGTCGCGCGCTGCCGCTCCGGCAGGTCGCGGTCGTAGGCCGCGCCGTCGATGGCGGCCTGCGTGAGCGCCTCCAGCATGGCGCCGGGCGTTGGCACCGGCCGCTTCGCGTCGGCCGCCACCGGCCGCCACAGGTTCGAGCGCGCGATCGCCCGCGCGCACTGGAAGAACACCGTGTCGACGTCGATCACGAGCACGCACTTGGGCAGCTGGCCCTGCATCCTGAAGCGTTCGAGCAGCACCGGGTCGACGCTGATCGTGGCGCGCCCGTTCACGCGCAGCGTCTCGCCGACGCCGGGGATCAGGAACAGCAGGGCCACGCGCGGGTCGGTCAGGATGTTGCGCAGGCTGTCGGCGCGGTTGTTGCCACGGCGCTCGGGCATCAGCAGCGTGCGCTCGTCGTGCACCTGCACGAAACCCGCCGGATCGCCGCGCGGCGACGCGTCCAGGCCGTCCGGGCCGCTGGTGGCCAGCAGCGCGAACGGCGAGGCCTGGATCATCGCCCGGTAGTGCGGGGGCAGTGTCGGCGACTCCTTGCGCAGCGAGGACTCGGCCACGGGGCCCAGCAAGGTCTCGAGCTCGTCCAGCGTCTCGATGGTGTGGGAACGATCAAGCGTCATCGTCATGGCCTGTTCTCGATCAAAGCGTCGTCGTCATCATCATCGCCTTCCCAGATCTCCCAGCCCTCGTGGATGACGAACGCCCCGAGGACGGCGCCGGCGACGAGGTCGATCGCACGCCAACCGGTGAGCGTCACCAGCAATCCCGACACCAGCACGCCGCTGTTGACGAGCACGTCGGCGCGCGTGTCGATCCAGGTGGCGCGCAGGTGTGGTTGGCGGCTGTCCCGGTAGACGGACAGCAGCCGCAGCACCAGCGCGTTGACCGCCAGCGACAGTGCCGCGAACACGGCGATCCAGGGACCGTCGGGCGACTCGCCGACGAACCAGCGATGGCCCACCTCGCCGAACAGCGCCACGCCGAGCGCCATCAGCATCGCGCCGTTCCAGCGCGCCGCGGCCCGCTGCCCGCCCGCGCTGCCGCCCACGGCGAGCCATGCGATCGCGTAGCCGGATGCGTCGGCCAGCATGTCCAGGGCATCGCCCAGCACCGCGGTCGACCGGGCGAGACGCCAGCCGGCGAGGCCGACGACGAACATCGCCACGTTGGCGGCGAAGGCCAGCGCGAGCCGGCGGCGGTCGGCTTGCAGCCGCGCGGCATCGACATCGGCTGACGGGGTCGGGCTCATGGCCCTGGATCCTACCGCCTGCCGCCGGCCGGCCGTCGTCAGCTGCCGCCGTGCACCACCGTCAGCGTATACGGGGCAAGGGTATACACGTGCGTGGACTGCGGGTTGATCACCGCCGCTTCCATCACGATGCCCGGATAGACGCCGACGGGCGCCCCGTAGGTTCCCTGGATCTGGCCGGAGTGCGGATCGAGCGTCATGCCCGCGGGCAGCGGCGCGCTGCCGGCAGCCAGGTGGTAGTCCAGCGTCAGGCCGTGCGGAGTGTCCTCGGTGACGAGGCCGCCGTCGCTGTCGAGGTAGCCGATCTCGATGATGGCCGAGCTCCGGTTGTCGAACGAGCCGAGGCCCCAGGGGCGCATCACGATCGGATAGACCTGTTGCGCCAGCGTGGTCGTCGCCGCGCCCTTGTAGCCGCTGACCGTCAGCTGGATCGTGGCCGAATAGGCGCCCGTCGCGCTCGGCCAGCCGCGGACGACACCGGTGGACTCGTCCAGCGAAGTGCCGGGAGCCAGGTTGCCCGACGTCAGCGCGAAGTGCGCACCGGGAATGGCACCGCCGCCCACCGGCGAGCCGGAGTCGTACGGCGTGTACTCCACGCTCCGGGCCGGCGCCTGCTGGCCGTAGCCGAGGACCACCGTGATGGTGTCCTCGCCGCCGCCGCCGCCACCGCCGCAGGCCGCGACCAGCGCGGCGGCCGCGAGCGTGACCAGGCCCGAGCGCGCACGCGGCAAGACGAAGGTGTGCCGCACGATCAGTTCGCCTTCAGGCGGGCGTCGAGGGCCTTGAACAGGCGCACGTCCCAGTCCGGTGCCGTGACGTTGGTCGCCAGGACGCGCTTGTTGACGATCTCGACGCGCGTGGACACCTTGCCCGTCACGCGATCGACGAAGATCGCGACGTTCTCGCCGTAGCTGAAGGCCGTCATCGAACGCTTGGCCAGCAGCGTACCGGCGGCCTTGTCCTCGGACACGATCGTGAGGTCGGTCTCGCGCACGCTGGCATCGAGGGCGTCCCACACCTTGTCGAAAGGCTGGTCGTAGACGTGGCTGGTGCCGGTGCCGCGCGCGGCGGTGGCGTCGGCCATCGAGGCGCAGCCGGTGGCGAGCGACAGCGACAGCAGCGTCGCGGCGAGGAGCAGGAACTTCTTCATGGCGATTCGGTAGGGACGGCACGTGCCGCGGGTGGAAGACGCGGCGGATCGTAGCCGTGGATGCCACCCTGGCCGCGGCGAGCGCGGCGTCCGGCGTGACATCCATCCTGTGAACGCCGACGACGTGTCGTGCGCGATCGCTGTCGAGTTGCGCCGGCGCCGCATGGAAAAGGGCCCGCACGCGGCAGGCCCGACTTCACGAGCGCATCGCGCTCACTCCTCGACGGCGTGGCGCTTGATCAGCGTCTCGATCGAGATGTTGTCGTAGTCCTCGAACGGCTGGTGGATCCAGGGGCTCGTGGGAAGCACCTCGACGAAGTAGTCGGGCGTGTAGGTGGACACGGCTTTGGTCCACAGCACCGCGGATCGCAGTTCCTGGATCGCGGGCAGGCCGCGCAGGCGCTCGGCGACCGCGGCCAGCGTCACGCCGGAGTCGGCCAGGTCGTCGACCAGCAGCACGC
>Ga0209258_100440_pt1 | contig 47108 bp, 38 predicted proteins | sample Araplaol_mTSA_r2_FD_184281 | JGI IMG/M metagenome (GOLD analysis project Ga0209258, IMG submission 184281) | Arabidopsis root microbial communities from North Carolina, USA - plate scrape CL_Col_mTSA_r2 (SPAdes) (version 2) | ecosystem: Host-associated > Plants > Roots > Endosphere | place: USA...
CCACGCTCGCGCGCGCGGCGGGCTTGCGCGTGCCCGAGCCATTGAAGATGACGTCCATCATCGACTCGCCGCGCAGCTCGCTGGCCTTGCTCTCGCCCAGCACCCAGCGCACCGCATCCATGATGTTGGACTTGCCGCAGCCGTTGGGCCCGACGACGCCGACGCGCTGGCCGGGCAGCTGGAAGTTGGTGGGATCCGCGAAGGACTTGAACCCGGAAAGCTTGATCGAATTGAGCCGCATGAACGGTCTTGCGCCTGCAGGGCACGTCGTGGAGCGGTGTCAGTCCGCGCGCCGGGAGGCGCTCCCGGCGGTCGGCTTTGATGTGCGCTAACGTGTTGATTTGTATGAACTTTCCCGGCAGTGACCGGGGCGCTTCCAGCACCCCGGCAGACGCGGGAAAAGGCCCGGGATGATACCATCGCGCCTTCGCTCCGAAGACCGGGACAGCGGTCTTCTCCCCCACGAAAACACCCGTCGCCGCCTCCGGGCGCGGCGCAGGCACCCATGGCCAAGAAGACCCCCGCTGCACCGTCCTCCAAGTCCGCCGCCAAGGCCCCGAAGTCCGCCCTGAAGGTCGGCGCGCGCGACATGCCGCCCAATCCGCCGACCGCGCCCAGCAAGGAGCTGCATGTGTTCGCCAACCCGTCCGCGGGCCGCGACTACGTCATCCAGTTCCAGATCCCCGAGTTCACCTGCCACTGCCCGCTGACCGGCCAGCCGGACTTCGCGCACTTCACGATCGACATGATCTGCGACCAGACGTGCATCGAGCTCAAGAGCCTGAAGATGTACATGTGGAGCTACCGCAACGAGGGCGCATTCCACGAGAAGGTCACCAACACCATCCTGGACGACATCGTCGCGGCCACCGATCCGCGCTTCGTTCGCATCACGGCCAAGTGGTACGTGCGCGGCGGCATCTACACCAACGTCGTCGTCGAGCACCGCAAGAAGGGCTGGACGCCGCAGCCGCGCGTCGACCTGCCCGCGGCCAACCTCGGCACGGCCACCGGCCTGCTCTGACCGCCGCCATGCCCCGGTTCCCCGACGAGCCGGCCGTCGTCCGGCCGCCGTACCAGAAGTTCGACGTCTTCGTGCGCAAGAGCGCGATCGACGGCCACGGCGTGTTCGCGGCCGAGATGATCCCGCCGCGCCTGAAGATCGGCGAGATCCGCGGCGAGTCCATCAGCTGCGCCGAGGGCCGGCGCCGGGCCAAGGCGCTGCAGCGGATCATGATCGTGGAGGTGTCGTCGCGCACGGCGATCGACGCGTCGAAGTCCACCGACCCGATGCGCTTCACGAACCACTCGTGCCAGGCCAACGCGCGCCTGGCGATCATCGCGGGCCGCATCGAGTTCTATTCGCTGCGCGCGATCGAGCCGGGCGAGGAGATCACGGTGAACTACGGCGAGACGCACCACGAAGGCAAGCTGCGCTGCCGCTGCGGGGCGCCGAACTGCATCGGGGCGTTGTAGCGGCGGCATCGGCGCGCCAAGGGGTCTGGCCCCTCCTCGGATCGCGCGGATTCAACGTTGGTGGCCATTCCGTCATCGCGACCCGAGGCCGAACCTGACCCCGAACGTCAGCGAATCGGAGTCAGGCCCCGTGGGGCGGCCGCCGCGCGCATGCGTCACGCGGGGCGCGAGCCGCCTCAGAGCGGCATCTTCGCGACCGCGCGCAGCTGCTTGGCCAGGCGCTTCTTGTCGATGTTGGTGCCCGCCTGCGCGACCAGCAGCGCGTGCAGCTCGGGGATGGTGCCGGCCCGCGGCGCGCAGTGACTCAGCACGTCACCCGCGATGGGACCGAAGTGCAGGGTCAGCACCTTCATCGTGCGGCGCAGCGCCTCGGCGGGGATGCCGACGCCGTCGCCCGCCAGCGGCAGCGAGAGGTCGGCATTGTCGAGCTCGGCCGCGCCGTCGGGCAGCATGCGGTCTCGCACCGACATCGGCTGCGACACCGGACGGCTGATCACGATGCCGCCGCGCTCCGCGACCGGCGACTCGTCCTTGAACGACATCGGTTCGGGCAGCGAGACGCTGGGCGGCGGCGCACGGCGCGCGTACGGCACGGGCGCCGGGCCGGAGGCCGCGGCATCGGCCGCGGCGCTCAGGGCCGCGGTGGCGGCCGCGGCGGCCGCCGTGACCGACGCACGGCGGGTGCGTTCGATCTGGCTCTGCAGCGCAGCCGCGTAGCCCTCGTCGTTGGGCACCAGGTCGGGCGCGACGTCGCTGTCCGGGCGCGGCGGCACCGGCGGCTGGCCGTTGTGCGCCCACGGGTCGTGCGAGGGCATGGACAGCACGCTGTCCGGAATGGCGATGGTGAGCGTGGGCACCGCGCCGGCCTTGCCGCTGGGCGGGCCGCGGCGCGCCGTCGTGGGCAACTCGCCCAGCATCGGGGCGATGGTGGCCGAAGAGCCGGCGGGCGCTCCGGAGTCCAGCGTCACGACGCCGGTGCCGTGCTCCGGCACGCGCACCGTCGTGGCGTCGCGCAGCGCGTCGCGGAACTCGGCAGCGCTGGCGAAGCGCTGGCTCGGGTCCAGCCGCAGGGCGCGGGAGACGACGGCGTCGAACACCGGCGGGCGCTGGGCCTCGGCGATCGTGCTGGGCAGGCGCAGCGTGCCGCTGAGCGCGTCCGCCTGCGTGTCGACCAGCGAATTGCTGTAGGGATCGCGCCCGACCAGCATGCGGTACAGGATGGCGCCGGCCGCATAGATGTCGACACGGTGGTCGATCAGGCGGCCTGCCTGGTACTCGGGCGCGACGCCCGCCATCGCGCCGGTGCGCCCCTCGGCGCGGGCCAGGCCGAAGTCGGTGACCTTGACGAGGCCGGCGCTGGTGATGAGCACGTTGGTCAGCTTGAGGTCGCCATGGCGCACGCCGGCGTGGTGCGCGCATTCGAGTGCGTCCAGCACCTGGTCCATGACCTGCAGCAGCGCGGCCTGCGGCGGCAGCGGCGTGACGGACAGCCACTGCGCCAGGTTCAGCCCGGCCACGTGCTCCATCGCGATGAACGCGCGGCCGTCGGCCTCGTCGATCTGGTGGACGGCGACGATGCCCGGGTGGTTGATGCGCGAGATGGCTTGCGCCTGCTCGGCGAGGCGGCCGGCGAAGGCGCTCGCGCCGCGGCTGTCGGGCGGCAGGTTCAGGTGAAGCGACTTGACCGCCACCACGCGCTGCAGCGAGGGGTCGAACGCCTTGTAGACGACGCCGCTCACGCCCTCGCCGATGACTCCGGTGATCCGGTACTTGCCGATTTTCTCAGGCGCGTTCATCACGATCGTCAATTTGCCCACTCCACTTGATCCGGACAACCGGGTCGGTGGGACCGGGGCTGTCGAGCCGGAAAACTGCCGGCGGTCGTTGTCCGCCGGCGGCACACCCGTGTCGTCCGGGCGGTCTCCGGTTCGGGGCAGCCCGGATGGGCGCTCGTCCGGGAGCCTCTGTATTCGGGCCATTCTCTCATGTGAATCATGGATGTTGCAGCGCGGCACGCGTTTTGCCGACCGTCCTGGACTGCCCTTCGACGCTGGCGCGCCACGCCTTAGCCTGCGAGCGCAACAGCGTCGACAACATGTATCCAGCCGAAGTCACCAGGAACCGGCCTCATGAACCATCCCGCTGCGCATGCCCTGACCGACCGCCTGGCGCTCCACGACGGCGCGCAGGAGCGCCCCCCGCTCGTCGTGTTCGGCGCCCTGCGGTGGAACTTCGACTGGCAACGGACGCAACAATTGTTGACCCGCATTGCAAAGCATTACCGGGTCTTCTACGTCGAGGAGCCGCGCACCACGCACCAGGACCCCTGGCTCGAGGCCACGCAGGTGGCGCCGGGCGTGGAAGTGCTGGTCGCGCACACGCGCTGCGATGCGCCCGGCTTCCACGACGACCAGTTTCCGGTGATGACGCGGGTGCTCGCGGCCTTCCTCGCCGAGCGCGGCCTCGTCGAGCCGCTGGCCTGGCTCGACACCCCCGCCGCGCTGCCCCTGGCCGAGGCCCTGCGGCCGCGTGCGCTGGTGTGGGATTGCCAGGGTGACGCCGTCGCGGCCGCCGGCGACGCGCTGCGCGCGCGCGAGGAGCGCCTCTTGCACCTGGCCGACGTGGTGCTGGCCGGCGGCCCGTCGCTGTACGAGTCGCTGCGGCGCCGCCATTCCAATGTGCACTGCATCGCCAACGCGGTCGACGCCGCGCACTTCGCGCCGCCGGCGCCCACCAGCAACGCGATCGAGGCCGTCTCGGCGCGCGCCATCCACGCGGCGATTCCGAATCCGCGACTGGGGTGGTTCGGTGTCATCGACGAGCGCCTCGACCTCGACCTGCTCGCGCGCATCGCCGACCTGCGTCCCGACTGGCAGTTCATGCTCGCCGGTCCGCTGCGCGGCGTCGCGCCCGAGGCGCTGCCGCAGCGCGGCAACCTGCTGTGGCTCGGGCCGCAGACCTACGCCATCCTGCCGCACCTGCAGGCGCACTGGGACGTGTGCATGCTGCCGCTCGATCCCGACGCCTGCGCCCGCCGCCCGGCGCCGATCGAGGCGCTCGAGTACCTCGCGGGCCAGAAGTCGGTGGTCAGCACCCCGGTGCACGACGTGGGCACCCTGCACGGGCAGATCGTGCGCATCGCCGACGGTCCCGAGGCCTTCGTCGAGGCCTGCCGTGCCGCGATGTGCGAGCGCGGCCCGCTGCGCCGCCAGCGCCGCATCGACGCGCTGATCGCGGTGCACTCGGCCAGCTGGGATCGCGCCGTCGAGCGCGTCCACAGGCTGCTGGTCGAGTTCGCCCACGAACCGGCCGGCGCGGACGCCGAGCCGACGCCGGCGCTGCTCGCTGCCGCGGCCCGCCAAGGCCTGCAGCGCGGCGCAGCCGTCGGCGCCTGAACCGTCGCGCGGGCATGCCGGATGCCCATCCGTCAGGATGGCCGCGCCGGCGCCGCTGCCTTCCACCACCCAGAGGAGTACGCCATGAATCGTTCGATGTCGCTGCCCTTGACCCTCGCGGTCGTCCTGGCCACGCAGGTCGCCCTGGGCGCCTGCAGCAAGAAGGAAGACGTGAACACGCCGCCGGCCGACACGCCCGCCAGTGCCGCCAGCGCGTCCGGCATGAGCTCGTCGGCGAATGTCGGCACGGCCTCGGCCCCGATGGACAGCATCAGCAGCGCGAGCGCCGCCGCGGGCTCCGACGCCGCCAGCGCCGGCGCGATGGCGGCGAGCCGCTGAGCGCGGAGTCGCGGGCCGCGCAGCCTTGACCGTCGCAAAGCAAAGGCCGCCTCGTGGGCGGCCTTTTCGTCGGGTGGGTCAGGGTCATTGCAGTGTCGGCGTGACGCCTTCCCACTGGCCATTCGGGCCGGGCACCCATACCTCGGTGGGGCGGACCGTCTTCTTGTCCGGGGTCGGCATGTGCGCCGGCCAGTTCAGGTCCTCGACGAAGCTGCAGTGCTTCGCGCGTGGCGGCGGGGGCAGCACAGGTGCGGCGGTACGGTTTGCGGCAAGCGGGTTCATCGACAAAAGCTCCAGTTGCGCCGGCGACCCCGTGTCGCCGGTCGTTGTCCCGGCCGCCACCTCCAGCGGCGGCCCGGGTCTCCCCGACGGGCAAGCCGGGTTCCCAATGTCCGTGCGGGACGGCGGACCGCGGGTAAAGCCTCGGAAGGACTTCGTCACGCTCGCACGGGGCCACGGCGCGGCCGGAAACCGCGGCGAGCCCACGCCGATGGCCGTGCCGTCGCGCGGCACGTGGCGGCGCCCGGGCGCGAGACCGGGAGGCGCGCGCCCGCAGGGACATTCGCCTCGGACGAGAATGCCCGCATGCGCGCCGACCGCCCTGCCCCCGCCACCGACGCCGCGGCGCGCCGCTGGACACTGGTCAGCGCGGTGCTCGGCTCGGGCATGGCCTTCATGGACGGCACGGTCGTCAACGTCGCCCTGCCCGCGATCCAGCGCGGCATGGACGCGAGCGGCGCGGACGCGCAATGGGTGATCGAGGCCTACGCGCTGTTCCTGGCCGCGCTGCTGCTGGTGGGCGGCGCGCTCGGCGACCGCTTCGGCCGCAAGCGCATGTTCCTCGTCGGCGCGGCGGTGTTCACGCTGGCATCGGCAGGCTGCGCCGCGGCGCACGGCATCGGCCAGCTGGTGGCCGCGCGCGCGGTGCAGGGCGTCGGGGCGGCGCTGCTGGTGCCCGGCAGCCTCGCGCTGATCGGGGCCAATTTCCCGCAGGCCGAGCGTGGCCGCGCGATCGGCACGTGGTCGGCCTTCAGCGGCATCACCGCCGCCGTGGGGCCGGTGGTGGGCGGCTTCCTGGTCGACCGCCTCTCGTGGCACTGGGCCTTCCTGCTCAATCTCCCGTTCGGCGTGCTGCTGCTCGCCGCCTGCGCGGCCAAGGTGCCCGAGAGCCGCGGCGATGCCGCGCAAGGTCCGGTCGATCTCGCCGGCGCGTTCACCGCCACGGCCGGCCTCGCGGGCATCGTGTTCGCCTTGATCGAAGCGCCCACGCGCGGCTGGGGCGCGGCGGCCGTGCTGGCGGCCGGCGTCACGGGCATCGCGGGCCTGGCGGCGTTCGTCGTCCGCGAGGCGCGCGCCGGCGCCCCGATGCTGCCGCTGCACCTGTTTCGCGACCGCAACTTCAGCGGCGCCAACCTGCTCACGCTGCTGCTGTACGCGGCCCTCGGCGGCAGCCTCTACTTCGTGCCGCTGAACCTGATCCAGGTGCAGGGCTGGGGCGCGACGGCCGCGGGCGCGGCGCTGCTGCCCTTCGTGGCGATCATGTTCGCGCTGTCGCGCTGGGCGGGCGCGCTGGTGGACGCCGTCGGCGCGCGCCGCCCCCTGGTCGCCGGCCCGGCCATCGCGGCCGCCGGCTTCGCGCTGTTCGCGCGGCCCGGCGTGGGCGACAGCTACTGGACGACGTTCTTTCCGGCGGTCTGCGTCCTCGGCCTGGGCATGACGATCACCATCTCGCCGCTGACGACCACCGTGATGAACGCGCTCGGCCAAGGCCTGGCCGGCGTGGCCTCGGGCGTCAACAACGCCGTCTCGCGCGCCGCGGGCCTGCTGGCGATCGCCGCGTTCGGCGTCGTGCTGGCCCAGGTGTTCGAGCCCACCCTGCACGACGCGCTGGCACGGGCCCGCCTGCCGCAGGACGTCGCGGAAGCCGTGCTCGCGCAACGCCACAAGCTGGCCGCGATCGCACCGCCCGCGGGCACCGCGCCGGACGTGGCGGCGCGGGTGCACGGCGCGGTGGGCGAGGCGTTCGTCGCCGGCTTCCGCGCGGTGATGTTCGTGTCCGCCGCGCTGGCCGCCGCGAGCGCCGCATGCGCCTGGTGGCTCATCGAGGATCGGCCCGGCACCCACGATTCGAAAGGACCCGCGCCATGACGACCTCCGCCTACGACGCCCTCGTCATCGGCACCGGCCAGGCCGGCCCGGCGCTGGCGGTGCGCCTGGCCGGCCACGGCTGGAAGACGGCGCTCGTCGAGCGCGGGGAGTTCGGCGGCACCTGCGTCAACAACGGCTGCACGCCCACCAAGACGCTGGTGGCCAGCGCGCGCGCCGCGTGGGTGGCGCGGCACGCCGCCGACTACGGCGTCACGATCGCCGGGCCCGTGTCGATCGATTACGCCGCCGTCCGCCAGCGCATGATGAAGGTGGTGCAGGACTCGCGCGACGGCCTCGGCCGCTGGTTCGACGGCACCGCCAATCTCGACGTCATCCGCGGCGAGGCCCGCTTCACCGGACGCGACACGATGCAGGTCGGCGAGCGCACGCTGCAGGCGCCGCGCATCTTCCTCAACACCGGCGCCCGGCCCATCGTGCCCGACTGGATCGCCGCGTCCGGCGCGCCCTGGCTGACCAGCGAATCGCTGATGGACCTCGCCGAACTGCCGTCGCGGCTCGTGATCCTTGGCGCCGGCTACATCGCGCTGGAATACGCCCAGGTGTATGCGCGCTTCGGCTGCGAGGTGACGGTGATCGAGCACGGCCCGCGCCTGCTGCCGCGCGAGGATGCCCAGGCCGCGCAGGTCATCCAGGCCGTGCTGGAGCGCGACGGCGTGCGCTTTCGCGTCGGGGCCAGCGCCACGGCGCTGGAACGCGACGGCAGCGGCATCGCGCTGACCGTCGACGGCCAGCGCCTGTCCGGCAGCCACCTGCTCGTGGCCATCGGCCGCCAGCCGAACACGGAGGCGCTCGACCTCGCACGCGCGGGCGTCACGCGCGACGCGCGCGGCCAGGTGCAGGTCGACGACCAGCTGCGCACCGACGTGTCCGGCATCTGGGCGCTCGGCGACGTCAACGGCCGCGGCGCGTTCACGCACACCTCGTACAACGACTTCGAGATCGTCGCCGCGAACCTGCTGGACGACGATCCGCGCCGCGTCGGCGACCGCGTGCCGGCCTACGCGCTGTACACCGACCCGCCGCTGGCGCGCATCGGCATGGCGCGCGCCGAGGCGAAGGCGTCGGGCCGGCGCGTGCTCGTCGGCCACCTGCCGATGGCGCGCGTGGGCCGGGCGCGCGAGCGCGGCGAGACCGACGGCTACCTCGAGGCGCTCGTCGACGCGGACGACCAGCGCATCCTCGGTGCGACACTGGTGGGCATCGAGGCGGACGAGGCGATCCATGGCCTGCTGGACGTGATGTCCGCCGGCCTGCCGTTCACCGCCCTCTCGCGCACCATGCACATCCACCCGACCGTCAGCGAACTGATCCCCACGATGCTGCAATCGCTCGAGCCGCTTCGATGAGTCCGCCGGAGGTCTTCGTCGTGACGCTGCTGCCTTCGGGGGCCGTGTTCGAGGCGCGGGCCGACGAATCGCTCCTGAAGGCCGGGTTGCGGGCGATGGTCGGCATGCGTTCGTCGTGCCGCAACGGGACATGCCGCACCTGCCTCTGCCGGTTGGACAGCGGGTCCATCGCCTACGAGATCGAGTGGCCCGGCCTGACGCGCGAGGAGAAGGACGAAGGCTTCGTGCTGCCTTGCGTCGCGCGCCCGCTGTCCGACGTCGTGCTGCGGTACGAGGGCTGACGGAAGGCGGGGTCAGATCGGCCGCAGGAACAACCCGATCGTCAACGCCACCCCCAGGCACACGATCGCCACCCGCAACGCCCGCTCGTTGACCCGCCTGAGCGCCCACGTCCCCGCGAGGCCGCCGACGACCGCCCCGGCGCCGAGCACCGCCGCCTGCACCCAGTGCACCTGCGGCGAGAACACGAACAGCAGCACGGCGGCGGCGTTCATCACGCTGGCCAGCGCGTTCTTCGTCGCGCCCGCATTGCGCGTGGACAGGCCCGCGAGCGTCAGGGCCGCGAGCATCAGGAAGCCGATGCCGCCGCCGAAGTAGCCGCCGTAGACGCCGATCAGGAACTGCGCGACGCCCGCCGTCTTCGGACCGATGTGCGCCGAGCCTTCGAGCGGCTTGCGCCGGAAGCTGCCCCACGCGAACACGGTCGTGGCGAACAGCACCAGCCACGGCACGAGGCGCGCGAACACGGTCGGCGGCGTGTTCAGCAGCAACAGGCCGCCGACGGCGCCGCCGGCCAGGCTCAGCCCGAACAGCCAGCGGAACGTGAGCCGGCCGGCGCCGGTCACCAGGCTGCGGCCCGCCAGGCCCGACGTGACCTGGCCCGGGAACAGCGCCACCGTCGACGTGATGTTGGCCGCCAGCGGCGACATCCCCGACACGATCAGGGCCGGCAAGGTGATGAACGAGCCGCCGCCGGCGAGCGTGTTCTGCAGGCCGGCCCACAGGCCGGCGGCGAGGACGAGGAGCAGCAGCATGCGGCAGCGTACCGCGGACGTCGTGCCCCGCGCCGGCGCGGGTGCTTCAGCGGCCTGCCAGGCCCAGCAGCGTCTTGGGCTCCAGGAAGGCTTCGAGCCCGAAGGCGCCGAACTCGCGGCCGATGCCCGATTGCTTGAAGCCGCCGAACGGCGCCAGCGGCTCATGGTGCAGGCCGTTGACCAGCACGCGCCCGGCCTGCACGCGCGAGGCGACCGCGCGCGCCCGGGCGAGGTCGGGCGAGTGGACCGCGGCCTGCAGGCCGTAGACGGTGTCGTTGGCGATCGCGACGGCGTCCTCCTCGTCGTCGTAGCCGATCACGCACAGCACCGGGCCGAAGATCTCCTCGCGGGCGATACGCATGTCGTTGCGCACGTCGGCGAACATGGTCGGACGCACGAACCAGCCGCGCTCCAGCCCGGCGGGCCGGCCGGGGCCGCCGGCCAGCAGGCGCGCGCCCTCCTCGAGGCCGAGCGCGATGTAGCCCTGCACGCGCTCCCACTGCTTGCGGCTGACCATGGCGCCGATGTCGGTCTCGCCGGTGCGCGGGTCGCCCACGCGCAGGCGCGCGACGGCCTGCTCGATCAGCGGCAACGCCTGCGCCATGCGGGCGCGCGGCACGAGGATGCGCGTGCCCGCGATGCAGGCCTGGCCGCTGTTGACGACGCCGGCCCGCACGGCCAGCGGGATCGCCGTCGCGAGGTCGGCGTCGTCCAGCAGGAGCGTCGGCGACTTGCCGCCGAGCTCCAGCGTCACGCGCTTGAGCGTGTCGGCGCCGGCGCGCAGGATGGACTTGCCCACCGCGGTGCTGCCGGTGAACGACACCTTGGCGATGTCGGGATGACTGGCGAACTCCGCGCCCACCACGTCGCCACGGCCGTTCACGACGTTGAACACGCCCGGCGGCAGGCCGGCCGCGTGCAGTGCCTCGAGCAGGACCTGCGTCTGCAGCGCGCTCATCTCGCTGGGCTTGACGACGGCGGTGCAGCCGGCGGCGATCGCGGCGGCCAGCTTGTTGCAGACGAAGCCGGCGTTGCTGTTCCACGGCGTGATCAGCGCGGCGACGCCGACCGGTTCCATGCGCACGTCGGCCGTGCCGATGCGGCGTTCCAGCGGATAGGCCTGCAGCGTGTCGGCCGCATGGCGGAACGCGTCGGCGGCATGCGCCGCGGCGAAGTCGGCGAACGCGCGCGGGGCGCCGTACTCGAGCAGCATCGCCGCGCGCAGGTCGTCGGCGCGGGCACCGACGCTCGCGTGCAGTCGCTCGAGCATCGCGATGCGCTCGCGCTTGCCCGTGCGGCTCATCGCGGGGAAGGCGCGCCGGGCGGCCGCGATCGCGGCCAGCGCATCCGCGCGGTCGCCGAGCCGTACCTGCCCGATGCGTTCCTCGGTGGACGGGTTGAAGAGATCGGCCGTCTCGCGGCCGCGTGGCTCGACGAACGCGCCGTCGATGTAGGCCGTCGAGACGACGGTGAAGGGGGTGGTGGTGGAGTTCATGGCCGCAGTCTGCGCGCCAGGCGTCGATTTGATAAGCCGCACAACGATCGATGCTTCGTTGCGATAATCGGGACAATGCGCAAGAGCGGACTGATCGAGCTGGAAGCCGTGCTGGCCGTCGCCCGCGGCGGCAGCTTCCGTGGCGCAGCCATCGAGCTGGGGATGTCCACGTCGGCGCTGAGCAACGCCGTCGCCGGACTCGAGTCGCGGCTGGGCGTCAGGCTGTTCAACCGCACCACGCGCAGCGTCGCGCTGTCGGAGGCGGGCGACCGCTTCGTGGCCGAGGTGGCGCCGGCGCTCGCGCAGATCCGCGACGCGATGGCCGCCGCCAACGACCGCGCGTCCACGCCGCACGGCACGCTGCGCATCAACACGAGCCCCGGTGCGGCGCTCATGACGGCGCCCATCGTGCACGAGTACGTGCGGCGGTATCCGCAGATGCACGTCGACATCGTCACCGAGGGCCGGCTGGTCGACATCGTCGCGGCCGGCCACGATGCGGGCATCCGCGTGGCCGGCAACGTGCCGCGCGACATGGTCGCGGTGCCGATGGGTCCCGACCTCGGCATGGCGGTGGTCGGCTCGCCCGCCTATTTCAAGAAGCGTCCGCCGCCGCGGACGCCGTCCGAGCTCGCCGGCCACGCCTGCGTGCGCACGCGCATGCCCAGCGGCGCGCTCGCGCGCTGGGAGTTCGCGAGGAGGGGCAGGACGGTCGCCATCGACGTGGACGGCCCGCTCACGCTCGACGACATGCCCTGCACCCGCGCCGCCGCGCTCGCGGGCGTGGCGCTGGCCTGGGTGTCGGACCAGTGGGTGCGCGAGGACGTGGCGCACGGCCGCCTCGTGCGCGTGCTGGCCGACTGGTGCCCGCCCAGCCCGGGCCTGTGCCTGTACTACCCCAGCCGCCGGCACGCGCCCGCCGGACTGCGCGCCTTCGTCGAACTCATCCGCGAGTTGAACCCGCGCGGCAAGGCCCCACGCGGACGTTGACTTCCGCTGCCATCGATGCCGCGGCGGCGCGATCGACATAGAGTCGACCGCGACCAATCTCGACGGAGCGACGATGACACTGCAACGACGCAAGCTGGGCAGCCAGGGGCTGGAAGTCTCGGCCATCGGCCTGGGCTGCATGGGCATGAGCCAGTCCTACGGACCGGCCGACGAGGCCGAGGCCATCGCGACGCTGCACCGCGCGATCGAGCTGGGCTGCAATTTCCTCGACACGGCCGAGGTCTACGGCCCGCTGACCAACGAGGCCCTGCTGGGCAGGGCCCTCAAGGGCCGGCGCCACGAGGTGACGATCGCGACCAAGTTCGCATGGAAGTTCAAGGACGGCAAGCAGATCCCCGGCGCGCGTGCGAGCAGCCCGGCCGAGATCCGCGAGGCGGTCGAGGGCTCGTTGCGGCGACTGGGCACCGACCACATCGACCTGCTCTACCAGCACCGCATCGACCCGAAGGTGCCCGTCGAGGACATCGCCGGCACCGTGGGCGAACTGGTCAGGCAAGGCAAGGTGCGCTTCTTCGGGCTGTCGGAGGCTGGCGTGGCCAACATCCGGCGCGCGCACGCCGTCCATCCGGTGAGCGCGCTGCAGAGCGAATACTCGCTGTGGGAACGCAACCTCGAGACCGACATCATCCCGACGCTGCGCGAACTCGGCGTCGGCCTGGTGCCGTTCAGCCCGCTGGGCCGCGGCTTCCTCACCGGGGAGGTCAAGCGCGCGGAGGACCTGCCCAAGGACGACTTCCGCCACGACGACCCGCGCTACCAGGGCGCGAACTTCGACGCCAACGTCGCCGCGGCGGCCAAGGTGCGCGAGATCGCCGAGGGCCTGGGTGCCACCGCGGGCCAGGTCGCGCTCGCATGGGTGCTGGCGCAGGGCGAGGACATCGTGCCCATCCCGGGCACCAAGCGCCGCAAGTGGCTGGAGGAGAACGTGGCCGCCGCCGGTCTCCGCCTGGGCCCCGAAGTGCTCGCGGCGCTCGGTGCGGCATTGGCGCCAGGCAAGGTGAAGGGCCAGCGGTACTCGCCCGAGCGCATGGCGATGGTCGATCGCTGAACGGCGTTGCATGGACGGCGCGCGAGCGCGCCGCCGACGCGGCAGGCGCTACAGCGCGAACCGAAACGTCAGTCCCGCCAGCCAGGTGCGGGCGACGGGCGCGTCGTCCACGCTGCGCTGCCAGCCGACGTCCAGATCCAGGCCCGGGCGCACCGTCCAGATCGCGCCGGCCAGCACCGTGCCCGGCCACGCGGCCTTGTGCGGGTTCGGGCTCTGGCTGAAGCTGGCGTCCAGCGTCAGGGTCAGGTGTTCGTCCATCTGCTGCATCATGGCGGCCGACAGGCCAGTCATCACGCGCCTTGCGGGCGAGGCCGCGGCGCGCGGCACGATCGTGGTGCCGACGTTGACGTGCACCGTCGTCGGCGAACGGTCCCAGGTAAGCGCGAGCAGCGCGTGCTCGGACGACTTGCCGTGCGACAGCCCGAAGCCATGCTGGTTGGTGGCCAGCGCCAGGCCGCCCCGGATCGCGAACGACAGCGGATGGCTGTCCCAGAACCGCCACTTCGCGTCGACGTTGGTGTCGCCCAGTCCGGACCCCTGCTCCTGCGGCATGTGCTGCCACAGATAGGCGGGCTGCACGATCGCGTCGAGCGTGGTGGCCAGGCCCAGCGACAGCTGCGGCTGGTAGACCGTCTGCGTCGCCGGGCCGGAGCGGGTGCGCGACAGGCCGTTCTCGATCTCGAGGTTGCCGGTGCCCTGGGTCCCGGTGTCCTCGGTCTGCAACGGGTGCGCGGCGAATGACGCCGGCACGACGGTGGCCAGCGCGAAGACGATGATCAGCGAGCGGATGCGAACGGCCAAGTGAGGTCTTTCGAAGGACGGCGTCTGACGGGCCGGCGGTGCCGGGCAGCTTGCCCGTGCCGGGTGACAGGGACGTGTCGATTGTCATGCGGCCGCCATGGCGCCGCGCGACACTTCCCCCATGTTCGAATTCTCCCGTCGCTGGCTGGCGCTGGCCTTTGCGCTGGCTTGCAGCGCGCAGGCCGCCCCGCCGCTGCGCGGCGCCGGCGCCACGTTCCCGGCCCCGGTCTACGAGGCCTGGGCCGCAGCCTACGAGCGCGCCACCGGCAATCCGGTGCACTACGACCCCGTCGGCTCGGGCCTGGGCATCGAGCTCGCCATCCGGGGTCAGGTCGACTTCGGCGCCACCGACCTGCCCCTGCCCGCCGATCGCCTTGCCGCCGCCGGCCTGCGCCAGTTCCCCGCGGTGATCGGCGCCGTGGTGCCGGTGGTCAACATCGCCGGCCTCGCGCCGGGCCGGCTCGTCCTGGACGCGCACGTGCTCAGCGCGATCTACCGGGGCCGCGTCACCACCTGGAGCGATCCGGCGATCGCCGCGCTGAACCCCGCCCTGGAACTGCCTGCCACGCACATCACCGTCATCCACCGCGCCGACGCGTCGGGCTCGACGTGGCTGTGGAGCCGCTGGCTCAGTGATTCGGACCCGGCATGGCGCGCGGCGGCCGGCGCCGGTGCGACCCTCGAGTGGCCGGTGGGCACCGGGGGCCTGGGCAACGAGGGCGTGGCCTCGCTGGTGCAGCGCACGCGCTCGTCGATCGGCTATGTCGCGTACGCCTATGCGCGCGAGCATCACCTGAGCGACGTGCGCCTGCCGTCATGCGATGGCCCGGTGCTGCGCGCGGAGCGGGCGACCTTCGAGGCGGCCGTGGCCGCGGCGCGCGAGCATGGCGACGCGGATTTCGCGGACGCTCTGACGAACGAACCCGGCCCGCGCAGCTGGCCCATCGTCGGCGCGAGCTACGTGCTGGTGCGGCGCGGCAGCCCGCAAGCCCCGCGCGTCGAGGCCTTCCTCGCGTGGGCGCTGGAGACCGGCTCAGGGATGGTCGACGACCTCGGCTACCTGCCGCTGCCGGCCGATGCCGCGGCGCGCGTGCTCGCGTCGCTGCGTCACGACTGACGCACTCTCTCCCGCCCGCGCCCGTCGCGCTCGTGCACCCGCGCGCGGGTGCGCAAGCGCTCACGCCGTGGCCGTGCGCTGCAGCTTCAGTTCCTCGATCATCCGCTCGCGCATCACGAACTTCTGCGCCTTGCCGGTGACCGTCATCGGCAGCTCGTCGACGAAACGGATGTAGCGCGGCACCTTGTAGTGCGCGATCTGGTCGCGGCAGAAGTCGCGGATCTCGTCCTCGGTCGACGCCTCGCCGGCCTTCAGCACGATCCAGGCGCAGACCTCCTCGCCGTACTTGACGTCGGGCACGCCGAACACCTGCACCGACTGCACCTTCGGATGGCGGAACAGGAACTCCTCGATCTCGCGCGGATAGACGTTCTCGCCGCCGCGGATCAGCATGTCCTTCACGCGGCCGACGATGTTGCAGTAGCCTTCCTCGTCGATCGTGGCCAGGTCGCCGGTGTGCATCCAGCCGTCGATGACCGCCTCCGCGGTGCGCTTGTCGTCGCCCCAGTAACCGAGCATCACCGAATAGCCCTTCGTGCACAGCTCGCCCTTCTCGCCGACCGGCACGATGTTGCCGTCGGTGTCCACGATCTTGCATTCCAGGTGCGGCTGCACGCGCCCGACGGTGCTGGTGCGGCGGTCGAGCGGGTCGGTCGTCGAGCTCTGGAAGGACACCGGCGAGGTTTCCGTCATGCCATAGGCGATGGTCACCTCGCGCATGTTCATCCTCGAGACGACCTGCTTCATCGTCTCGATCGGGCACGGCGAGCCGGCCATGATGCCGGTGCGCAGCGAGCGCAGGTCGAACTGCGCGAACGACGGATGCGACAGCTCGGCGATGAACATCGTGGGCACGCCGTGCAGCGCGGTGCAGCGCTCCTCCGCCACGGCCGACAATGCGGCCACCGGATCGAAGACCTCGCCGGGAAACACCATGGCCGCACCGGTGGACACGCAGGCCAGCACCGCCAGCACCATGCCGAAGCAGTGGTACAGCGGCACGGGGATGCAGAGGCTATCCTTGTCCGAGAAGTCCATCGCCATCGCGATGAAGCGGCCGTTGTTGACCACGTTGTGGTGGGTCAGCGTGGCGCCCTTGGGATTGCCGGTGGTGCCACTGGTGAACTGGATGTTGATCGCGTCGTGGCACAGGCAGTCGGCGAACGGCAGCGGCGCTGCGCGCCCGCGTTCGAGCACCTCGGCGTAATTGAGCATGCCCGGCGTGCGCTCGTCGCCCATGCGGATGACGTGCTCGAGCGCCGGAAGTTCGGGTCGAACCTTCTGCAACATCTCCAGGTACATCGAGGTCTTGAGCCGCTCGGCCGACACGATGGCACGGCAGCCCGACACCTGCAGGGCGTAGGTGAGCTCGGACAGCCGGTACGCCGGGTTGACGTTGACCAGGATCAGTCCCATGCGCGCGGTGGCGAACTGCGTGACGACCCACTCGGCGCGGTTGGGCGACCAGACGCCCACGCGATCGCCCTTGGCCAGGCCGAGCGCGGCCAGGCCCGCGCCGAAGGCGTCGACCTCGGCCAGGAACTCGCGCCACGTCCAGCGGATGCCCTGCTCGCGGAACACCACGGCCAGGCGGTCGGGATAGCACTTGGCGGTATCGACCAGCAGGCCGTAGATGGTCGCGTCCGACAGCGGGATGTCGGTCCATCCCTTGACGTGCGACAGGCCGTTGATCGGGAGCGTCGGGGCGACGTCGTTCGTGGCTGCGTTCATCGCTGTCTCCATCTCGTTGCTGCTCGGGCGCACGCGCGCCGTCCGCACTCGAGATTAGACCAGCTTCGTGAACCGGAACTTACGGGGACGAGTCCCTCGCGTATCGCACGTTTCCAGGAGTCTGCGCGGCAGAGAACACCGCCTGCAATTCCGCCAGCTCGTCGAGGGCGACGGCGCCCTCTGCCGCGCAGCCCTTAGAACCAATGCATGTAGCGCAGCTGGAACCAGTTCTCCCCCGGGTTGGGTTGCTCGATCCCGCCGTTGGAGTAGTGCTCCGCACGCAACTCGATCTCGTCGCGTCCCTCGTCGCCGAACTTGCGGCCGAGGCCGATGTGGTCGCCGAAGTTGAATTCGCTGCCGAAGCGCCGCCGGTCCGTCTTCCAGCCCGGCACGATCACGTCGACACCGATCCCCAGTTCCATGTACCAGCGCTCCCACCACGAGGGCTCGTAGCGGATCACCGGCGTGAGGCCGATCTGCGTGGAGCAGGCGTGGTAGTGCTCGCCGGACTCGCGATGGCAGGCCCATTCGCCGACGGAGGGTTCGAGATAGCCGCTCGCATTGCCGGCGCCCCACTTGGACGGCTGCACCCATGTCCAGGCCACGCCTGCCACGACGGAGCGCGAATCGTCCGAGATGCCGCCCTCGACGAACACGCCGTACGGCGACGTCAGCTCCTTCGCGCCGGCCGCAACGGGCGCGATCGCCATCGCGGCCACGGCCAGGCCGAGCAGCGCGCGCGGCGCCGCCTTGCGTGTGTCGATGCCCAACTCGGATTCCCCCGTCGTGTTGCCCGCGCGAAACCTGCGCAGATTCGTGGCCAGGGGCCGTTGGCAAGCCGCGTTCCCGGCGGTGGCCCCGCGATCGGCGGGCGCCGGCCGCGGGCGCCGTCAATCAGGAAGGCGGAACAGGCGGCGGCTGTTGGCGCTGGTCTGCGACGACAACGTCGCGACGTCCATGCCCTTCAATCCGGCCACCGACCGGGCGACGAAGGGCAGCAGCGCCGGCTCGTTGTACGGCCGTGTCTTGCCGGCGTTCTTCGGGCGCAGGTAGGGCGCGTCCGTCTCCAGGTGCAGGCGGTCGGCGGGAACGGCGCGCACCGCGTCGCGCAGCGCGCTGCCGCGCGCCTCGTCGGTGACCCAGCCGGTGACGCCGATGTCGAAGCCCAGCGCGAGAAAGGCCTCGGCCTGCGCCGGCCCCTCGGTGAAGCAGTGGACGACGCCGTGCGCGCCGGCGGCGGCGGCGTCGCGCAGCATGGCGTGGAAGTCGTCGAAGGCATCGCGGCAGTGCAGGAACAACGGCTTGCCCAGGCGCACGGCGGCCGCGATCTGCGCCTCGAACGCGGCGCGCTGGTCGTGCATCGGCGAGAACATCCGGTTGTAGTCGAGGCCGCATTCGCCCACCGCGACGACGCGCTCGTCGGCCCACAGCGGCTCGAACTGCGCGGCCGAGCGCGGCGTCCAGTGCCGGGCATCGTGCGGGTGGACACCCGCGGTCGCCCAGACGCGCGCATGCGTCCGCGCGAACGCCAGCGCGAGCTCGCTGGCCAGCAGGGACGTGCCGGTCGCGAGGATATGCGTGACGCCGGCCGCAGCCGCGCGCGCCAGCAGTTCGGCGTCCTTGCCCTTGAGTTGCGACGAGTGGAAGTTGACGCCGATGTCGATGAGGCTCATGGCCGCATTGTCGCCGCCGCGCGAGGAAGGCTCGGGGCGGCGGCGGGCCAGCCGCAGGCCTCGTCCGACATCGGGGTCAACGCAGGAACTTCGGTAGCTCCGACTTGAACTTGCTGAGGGCCAACGGCTTCGTCCAGTAGGCCTCGGCGCCACGCGCGATGGCCTCGGTGACCTGCGCGGGCATCGCGTCGGCCGACAGCGCCACCACGCGCAGCCCGCTGGTGACGGGGTCGGCGCGCAGCCGGTCCAGCACGTCCAGCCCGCTCATGTCGGGCAGCTGCATGTCCAGCAGGATCAGGTTGGGCATCCAGCGCCGCGCCAGCTCCAGGCCGGACTCGCCGTCGCGCGCGACCAGCAGCTGCACGTCGGACATCAGCGCCACGTACTGCTCCAGCAGGAGGATGTTGACCGGGTCGTCCTCGATGTAGACGATGGTGCCCGCCGTCCCCGCCATGCCTTGGCCGAACGCGGTGGTGGCGACGAAGTCGGTGTGCTCGACGTCCTCGTCCAGGTCGCGATTCAGGCGGATCGTCACCGTGGTGCCCTTGCCGGGCGCGCTGGCGATGTCCAGGGAGCCGCCCTGGCGCTCGGCGAGATGGCGGCTGATGACCAGGCCCAGGCCCGCGCCCTCGGTCGCGTTCGGCTCGTCGCCGAGCCGGCGGAACGGGATGAACAGGTCGCGCTGCTGCTGCGCGCTCATGCCGGCACCCTCGTCGCGCACCGTCAGCACCGCCTGGGTGGGCGTGAGCGAGAAGCCGACGAACACGCGCCCGCCCGGCCGGTTGTACTTGATCGCGTTGGACAGGATGTTGACGAACACCTGCTTCAGGCGCACCGGATCGGCCACGACGAACAGCTGCGGCGGCGGCTCGTCCACGTCGATCGAGATGTCGCGGCCCGCGCGGGCGGTCTCCAGCAGGTCGATGGCGTTGTGCAGCACGGGAGCCAGGCGCACGCTGCTCAGCGCGACGCTCAGCTCGCCGACCTCGAGCCGCGCGACGTCCAGCAGGTCGTTGACGAGCCGCAGCAGGTACTGCCCGCCGTCGACCACGCGGTCCAGGCGCGCGCGCTGCGTGGGCGTGAGGGGCTCGCTGCGGTCGGTGCGCATCAGGTCGGAAAACCCGATCACGGCGTTCAGCGGCGTGCGCAGCTCGTGGCTGACCCGCGACAGGAACTCGCGCTTGGCTTGGTAGGTGCGCTGCGCCGCGCCCTCCTCCAGCATCGCGTTCTGCGCGTTGACCTCCTCGGTCACGTCGCGCACCAGCCCCACCATGTGCGACACGGTGCGGCCGTCGGCCATGAAGGCGCGGCCGTCGATCTCCAGCGTGCGCGTGCGGCCCGACGGCAGCACGACGCGAAAGCGCTGAACCACGGGCGCGCGCGCCGCGATCGCGTTCAGCGACTCCTGCTTCATGCGCGAACGATCGTCCGGATGCACGCGCAGCCGCAGGTCGCGCGCCGGGTAGACGTTGCCGGGCGCGGCGGGCAGCTCGTAGATGGCGATGGCGTGCGGGTCGAGCAGGATCGTGTCGTCGCGCACGCGCCATTCCATGAGGCCCAGGCGGCCGGCGTCGGCGGCCAGCGACCAGCGCGCGTTGCCGTCCTCGACCTCCTGCTGCGACTGCGCGAGCCGCCTCCACATCTGGCGCGCGAACATCAGGCCGCCCGCGATCAGCGCCAGCGCCAGGACCGCCGTGGCGACCAGCAGCAGTTCCTGAACCCAGCGTGCGGCCTGCCCGAGCTGGCGCGAGAACAGCAGTTCGCGTTCATTGAGGACATCGTCAAGCCGGTACATCTCGGCCTCGAAGCGCGGGCGCCAGGCGTCGTCGGGGCCGGCGTCGCGCGCCTGGTGGATCTGCTCGCCCAGGCGCTGCAGCCGCACGATGTCCTGGTCGGCGGCGGCCCAGGTGTCGACCGCCGCGGCCACCAGCGGCACGTGGCGGAACAGGCGGTAGAAGCCGATGATCAGGTCGAGGTCGGCCGCGTCGTTGCCGCCCTGCAGGAGCCCGCGGCGCACCACGGCGAAGTCGGGCCGGGGCTTCTCGAGTTCCAGCTGTGCCGCGCGGTCGCCCAGCGGCACCGACAATGCGGCCAGATGGTGCTGCCAGTCGGCCTCGTCGCCCGAGCGCAGGTACTGACCCAGGAAGCGCACCGCGTCCTTCTGGCCCTTGGAGTACAGGCTCTCGCCGCCGACGTACGCGCGGGCCGACGAGAGCAGCCCCACGATCGCCGAGCACAGCAGCGCCAGCAGCAGCACGGCCACCACGAAGACGATGGCCGACCCGCGCCGCTTGTCGCGATGCCAGTTGCCGAGGCCGCGCATCGCGGTCGGGGGATCGTCGCGCGGGGGCGGCGCCTTCATGCGCGCATCCGCTGCATCGGGCAGGAGGGCCGCCCGCACGCCGCGCTGTCAGTCCTGGCCATGGACCTGTTCCTCGCCTTGGAGGCTTGCAGTTTGCAGCAAGTCCGCGGCCTTGAACAGGCCGGCCGGCGGCCGGACGCCGCCTTCCGTCGGCGGCGTCGGCGCCGCTCAGACACCGAGGACGGACACCGCCTTGGTCACCAGGTACGGCTCCAGCGCCTCGGGACCGCCTTCCGTGCCGTAGCCGGAATCCTTGACGCCGCCGAACGGCATCTCGGGCGACGGCGTGGCCGGCTGGTTCACCCACAGCATGCCCAGCTCGAGGCGCTGGCTCAGCTGGTGCACCGTCTTGATGGACTTCGTGAACGCGTAGCCGGCCAGGCCGTACGGCAGGCGGTTGGCCTCGGCGATCGCCTCGTCCAGCTTGTCGAACGCGCGGATCGCGGCGACCGGGCCGAACGGCTCGTTGTTGAACACGTCGGCATCCAGCGGCACGTCGGTGAGGACGGTGGGGGCGAAGAAGTTGCCCGCGCGGCCCACGCGTTCGCCGCCGGTGGCGATCTTCGCGCCCTTGGCGCGCGCGTCGGCCATCACCCTGTCCATCGCGCCGAGGCGGCGGACGTTGGCCAGCGGGCCCAGGTTGGTGCCCTCGGCCAGGCCGTCGCCCAGCTTCAGGCCCTGCGCGTGCTTGACCAGCGCGGCGGCGAACTCGTCGCGCAGGCTGCTGTGCACCAGGAAGCGCGTCGGCGAGATGCACACCTGGCCGGCGTTGCGGAACTTGGCCGCACCGGCCGACTTGACGGCCAGCGCGACGTCGGCGTCTTCCGCGACGATCACCGGCGCGTGGCCACCGAGTTCCATCGTCACGCGCTTCATGTGCTGGCCGGCGAGCGCCGCGAGCTGCTTGCCCACCGGGGTCGAGCCGGTGAACGTGACCTTGCGGATGATGGGGCTCGCGATGAGGTGGCTGGAGATCTCGGCCGGGTCGCCGAACACCAGGCCCACGGTGCCGGCGGGCACGCCGGCGTCGACGAAGGTCTGCAGCAGCGCGGCCGGCGAGGCGGGCGTCTCCTCCGGCGCCTTGACGAGGAACGAGCAGCCGGTCGCGAGCGCCGCGCTCAGCTTGCGCACGACCTGGTTGATCGGGAAGTTCCACGGCGTGAAGGCGGCGACCGGGCCGACCGGCTCCTTCAGCACCAGTTGCTGCGCCTGGTTGCGCGACGGCACGACGCGGCCGTAGACGCGCATGCCCTCGTCGGCGAACCACTCGATGATGCCGGCGCCGGCCAGCACCTCGATGCGGGCCTCCGCCAGCGGCTTGCCCTGCTCCTGCGTCATCATGCGCGCGATCGCGTCGGCGCGCTCGCGCAGCAGGCCGGCGGCCTTGCGCATCGTCGCGGCGCGCTCGGCGGCGGGGATGCCGCGCCAGGCCTCGAAGCCCTTCTGCGCGGCGGCCAGCGCGGCGTCGAGGTCGGCGACCGTCGCATGCGCGACGTGGCCGATCGTCTGGCCGGTGGCCGGGTTGGCGACGGCGATCTTCCGGCCGCCCGTGGCGTCGCGCCATTCGCCCGCGATCAGCAGGCGGGTGTCGGGGTAGGAAGCGGTGGTGGTCTCGGTCATTGGAATGGATCCTGGGAAGCGGTTCGGAATGGGCAGGTGCCCCGAGGTTACCTCCGCCCCAAAGGCCTTGCGGCCCGGGACGCCAAGCGCGGGCACTCTTCATGGATCCGTGCGATTTCGCGTATCGGCACGCCGGGACGCGCCGCGGACGCGACTAGACTGGCGCCCCCGCACGCCCCGCGCCCCTGTCTATCGGATCCGACCGCTCGCCGATGTCCCTCGCCAACGATCTCCAGAAGCTCATCGAGCAGTCCTGCAATACCGCGTGGTCGCAATTCGACTGGGTCAAGGCCCGTGCGGCGCTGTACGGCCTGGCGCGCCGCACCGCCGACAAGTGGACGATGCCCGGCGAGCCCGCGTTCGTCTCGATGCTGGTCGACTCGCCCGTGCTGCGGCGCCGGCTCGCCAAGGCGATCCAGGCCGCGCTGCCGCCCGAGTCGTGCAAGGAGCTGCCGCTGGTGTCCGGCGTGTTCCATGCCACGGCCCCCAAGGTGCGTTTCGGCAGGAGCGCGACGCAGGTCGAACTGGCCGACCTGCTCCTGGTGCGACACCATTTCCGCACCGGCCTGACGCGGCCCGAAGGCCGCGCGCTGCTGCTGCGCGCCGTGGCCTCGACGACGCCGCGCACCGGCCGCCTCACGGCGCGCGCCGCCCGCGGCTTCGACCTGCATGCCGACTGGGCCACGCCCATCGCGTTCCCGAACGGCGACTTCGGTCCGCCGCCCGGCGGCGACAAGTGGGTCCTGGCCCGGGGCCCGTCGCCCGAGCTGCCGTCCAGCGTGTACGGCATCGTGTCGAGCCAGCGTTCGTGCAAGGGCCAGAAGTTCCCGGACAACTGCCCGTGGGCGGTGGGCGCGGCCCTGCCGCCGGAGCCGGGACATCCGCGCGAATCGCGCGGGACACTGAGCCTGGCGGCCGCGCTGGACGGGTTCGTCGCGGGCCGGCACGGCCGGCCTTGGGACACTTCCGCCGGCCCGGACGATCATTGGTCGGCCTTCGTGCGGGAGGCGCTGGAGCGCTCGGTGCCCTGGGAGCACCAGGTGCAGCGGGTGGGCGGCGTGGACCTGCCCAGGAAGCGCGCCGCGCTCGCCTACGTCCAGTCCTTCCTCGCGGTGGAGGTCAATGCCAAGCTCACCTCCACCATCGACCGCGAGCAGAGCTTCGAGGCCTATGTCGACGACCTGATCGCCAGCGTCGACGCCGTCGGCCGCCAGGCCAAGGAATGGGTCGCCTCCAGCAGCGTGGCCGAGGAGCCGCCGGCGCTGCGCAGCGCGCCCGAGGGTCCGCGCGGCGGCCTGTCGGTGCTCTACATCGCCACCTTCGGCGACGCGCCGCTGGCCGAGCCGCAGGCCGGCTGGGTGCCGCCGCCGACGACGCCAGCCGCCTGAATCCGCGCGCACAGGGCGCGTCGATTGCCGCGCTCGCGCTCGTCCCAACGACCGAGCGAGCGCACCATGGCCGACTACGAGCTCCATTACTGGCAACTGCCCTTCCGAGGCCAGTTCATCCGGGCGATCCTCGCGTGGGCCGGCCAGCGCTGGGACGAGTTCGACGACGAGGCCATCGGCCGCGCCATGGACGAGGACGTCGCGCGCCAGGCCATCCCGTTCAAGGGCCCGCCGATGCTCGTCGACCGCCGCAGCGGCTTCGCGCTGGCGCAGATGCCCGCCATCGCGTGGTGGCTCGGCGAGCGGCACGGCCTGCTGCCGGCGAGCGTGGACGGCCAGGCCTGGTCGATCAAGGTCGTCAACGACTGCAACGACGTCATCGACGAACTCACCATCGACGGCGGCAAGCAGATGTGGACGGCCGCACGCTGGCAGGCCTTCCAGCCGCGCCTGCGACGCTGGATGGCGATCTTCGAGGAGACGGGCCGCCGCCATGGCCTGACGGCCGACGCCGGCCTGCTGCTGGGCGGGGAGCGCGCGGGCGTGGCCGACATCGTCACGGCCACGCTCTGGAGCACCGTGGCCGACCGCTTCCCCACGATCGCGCGCACGCTGGACGACACGGCGCCCGCAGTCGCCGGCCTCTCGCGGCGGCTGGCGGCGACGCCGGCGCTCGCGAACCTGGCCAGGGTGTCGCGCGAGCGGTTCGGCGACGCGTATTGCGGCGGGCAGATCGAGCGGTCGTTGCGGCGGGTGGCCGCAGGCTGAGCGGACCTCGACGGGGCCGCGGAGCCGGCGCAAAGCGCCACGCTCGCCGGCAGCGGCGCGAAGCGGCATCATCGCGCGATGCACGATGTCACCGCCGCCTTCGAGACCTTCATCGCCGCCTTCAACGCGCTCGACGTCGAGCGATTCCGGCGCTGCCTCGCGCCGGAGGTGTCGCTGTTCGCGCCCTGCGCGGACGGCGCCCCATTGATCGAAGGCGCCGCAGCCGTCGAGGCGCACTTCGCGGCCGTGTTCAGGGCCGAGGGGCCCGCCGGCCCGGAGATCCGGCCGATGCGCGTGCGCGTGAGCGCGCTGGCTCCCCAGGCCGCCCTGGTCACCTTCGACTTCGCGCGTGCCCACGGCTCCATCGGCCGGCGCACGCTGGTCTTCCGGCGCATCGGGCACGACTGGCGGATCGCACACATCCATGCGTCGAACACCGGGGCGCCGCGCGAAGCGGCCTGAACGCGCGGCACAAAGAAAAACGGGCCACCTCTTGCGAGATGACCCGTCGTTCTAGAACCGAAATTCTGGTGCGGCTGGCAGGAATCGAACCCACGACCCCTTGGTTCGTAGCCAAGTACTCTATCCAGCTGAGCTACAGCCGCGAAGCCTTGCACTATAGCACGACTGGATGACGCGGTCGCTGCGAGGGGATCCTTTTTGCATCGTGCAGCCTGCCGCACGCCGATCGTCGCGGCGACAACCAGACACTAGGGGGATCGCAGCGCGCGTCATGCCGGACGCACCCGGCCTCGCCTATCCTGCGGCCCTCGCTGTCATCCAACATACAACACGACCCATGATCCACACTCTCGCCCGCCTGTTCGCCGCGGCCTCGCTCGCCGCAGCCACGCTCGCGCACGCCGCGCCCGCCCCTGCTCCCGCAACCGAGCCCGTCAGCCAGGACGCCCGCATCCAGCAGGGCGAACGGGACGGCAGCCTCACGGCCAAGGAAGCTCGCCGGCTGCGCGCCGAGCAGGACAAGATCCATGACCTCCAACGCAAGGCCGAGCGCCACGGCGGCCCCACCCGGCGCGAGCAGCGCAAGCTCGACAAGCTGCGCGACAAGGCCGACGAGGACATCACCCGCTACAAGCACAACGACCGCGGGGCGGAGTCGAAGACGCACTGAGAAGCGTTCCAGAACCGAGACTCTGGTGCGGCAGGCAGGAATCGAACCCACGACCCCATGGTTCGCAGTTTCCTGCCTGATCGCAAGCAATCGATTCGCAAGGAGTTGGTGCCGTTCGTTCCTACCTGGTTCCGACCAAGGTTTCACTGCGGTCGACGAGTCGCCCACGAGTTGAACGACTCCGATCGGATTTCGAATTCCCGCCCACGGCATTTCCGTTGTGGATCAACGGCGTGACGATCGACTTGGGCGCCTTGAGCTTGCACGCGGCCCAAGTGCAGCCGCGGCTGCAGCGCCCGCCACGACCAGGTCGGGAAGAGAACAACGTCACAGGATCTGCGCGGAAATCGAGGCGCTCAACTACCGGGGGCAGGCAAGCACTCCGTCCTGATTGCTGATGTCGCCTTTGCATCCTCCTACGTCAAGCTCGGTCTTCCGATAATGGCCGTCGCGGCTGCGACATTCGGCGACCAGGCGCCCCTGGGAGACAAGCTCATTGCGGCAAGTCCGCGCATAGCTGCCCGGAGGGCTTCCGACAACATTGTGGTCGCAGCGCAGGTTGCCATCGATGTTGTCGATGCCGGGCCGGCAGGTCTTGTACTGCTTGAGTACCGCGCCATTCCAAGACCCGTCCTTTCTGCGGCACTGGGCATACAGGTTCGCAGCGTCAACGGATATCTGCCTGCACGTTAGTTGATAGCTGCCCGCGGGCAGCCGTTGGTCGCCTCGATGCTCCACGTCCCGGCGATCGTCACTGTTTCGCCCAAGACCAGGCGGATCGTCACGAGAGATGTCCGGGCATCCGCCCTGACCGGCCGTGCAAGTGTCGTAGGTGTCGTAAACGGCGAATGCCGATGACGCCGTCAGGACGAGAAGCGCGGCGAACACGTTCGAACGAAATGTCATGGACTGACTCCAAGGAAGAAACCCTGCCGGACGCCGCTTGCGCCCTGCGCCTGATGGGAACCACCTCAGTTTCGCCATCCGTCGTTCGTGGCCATATCCCTCGGACGGCAGGCGCCGTCATGTCCGGATTCCTCTGGCAATTCCGTCCGGCGCCTCGGCGGCCGATCCCGCCCGGAGGTTGTCAGCCTCGCTGGCTCGTGGTCGCCGGCGCCATCGGTTTCGAGTGGCTCCGGCGATGCGTTCGCCCAGGCGATCAGATCGTCGATGGACGGCCCCGCCGGCCCCTGTGCGGAGTCGGTTCCGGTGCATTCTTCCCACGGAACTCGGCGTGGGCGCGAACGACTGGGCGCGCTGACTCGAGGGCCTCCCGCTGCGCCGCCTCGCGCCGCGAGTCACGCGCCCGCACGAGGCCCCGCAGCAGTCGAAGAATGCGCCGGTTCGGCCCGGCCGGCCAGATCGCCACTGCACCCCGGCACTTGAAGCGGCGAATTCCAGCAGCCTGCCAAGGCCTCGCGCAACTGAACATTGCGAGGGCTCGCCGGATGCTGGGTCGTCAACAATGCGCTTGCCGCCCGTGCCATCGCGGCGGCTTCGGCGCCGCGACCTAGTCGTGACAGGATCTCCGAGCGCCTCAGTAGCGACTCGCTGCGTTCGACGTCGGACGCGAAGGATGGCGAAGGCTGAAGCTGATCGAGCCGCCGCAGCGCCTGAGTTGCCGCGTCGCGGTCCCCGAGTCGGACCGACGCCAGGGCGTCGAGCTCGCCGGCGACGAGCGCGCCCCGACCGTGCTGGGCGTCGGCTCCCTGGAAGATCGCAGCCAACGCGCGAGCTGTGGCGCGCGCCTCCCGCGGACGCTGCGCGGACAATTGCGCCTGCGCCAGGCCTTGCAGGATGCCGATCCAGGCGCTGGTCGCGCGATCGCGGCCGGGCCAGTGGTCACGGACGGCTTCCATGAGGTCCAGCGCTTCCGCGTCGCGTCCGAGCAGTGCCAGCGCGCGGGCCTTGGCCTCCAGCAGCGCCAAGTCGTCGCGCAATGCCGCCGCGTCTTCCGCCGATGTGGTGTCGGCGGCGACAAGCGTGCGCAGGGCCGGGACGTCCCCGGCAAGCCAGGCGTTGTCCAGTCGCCGTTCGAGCAGGCGGCTACGGGTGAACGGTGGGAGCGCATGGACTGCCGACAACGAGGCCGAAGCCTCGTCGATCATCCGTTCGGCGCGCGCATAGTCACCTTGCAGGCTGATGGCTTGCACGGTGCGCGCGAGCGCCGTCACGCTGTTTCGGCTGCTGGCGCCGTACGTCTGGTTGTAGAGCGTCTGGGATTGACGCAGCACGGCCTCGGCCTTCGCGGGCTGGCCGTTGTCCAGCAGCGCCGTGCCGTACCAGCGCGCATAGTTGGCGCGGTCGTCGGGACTGCGCGTGGTGACTCCCTGCAGACCCTCGTACGAGCGCCGCGCGGCCGTCAGCTCCTTGGCCTCGTCGAAACCGAGGTAGTAGTTGATCAGGACGAGCCCGTTCTCGAAGTGCGCGGCCTGGTCGACAGGCCGCTTCGCCGCGATGGCCTCGGCACGTGTTATCACCTCGAGCGCCTCCGTCCGCTTGCCCTGGTTGACCAGCACGTTGCCCAGATCCGAGGCGATCTTCAGCCGGGACAGCGCGGTCAGCTCGTCGTCGGCCTCGGGGGCCCACTCGAACCCGGCGCGACGCACCGCTTCGCATTCATCGAAGCGCTTGAGCTTGGCAAGGTCGCGTCCCATCACCGAGTATGCCGTGATGATCTGGTCGGGCGTTCCACCATGTGCCTTCAAGTGCGCCAGGTACTCGACACCGATGTTCAGCGAGGCCTCGAATTCATTGTCGTAGTTCAGTTGCAGCATGACCGCCTCCAGTTGGGCCGCGCGCTCCACCGGTCGCTCGCTGTAGCGCGGGGCCGTCTCCTGCAACTTGTCCTCTAGTGCCTGCATGATCACGTGCGGTCGACGGAAGGTCTCGGGGTGTTCGGTCGCGGTCATGGACAGGGCCATCATCGTCTCGTCATAGAGGTCGCGCACCGCCTGCTGGCGCAGGGTCTCGGAGACAGCACGCCGCTCCTGGAGTCGGGCGACCCGCCCTTGCCAGATGGAGACACCACTGCCCACGACGACGGACGCCGCCAGGGTGGACGCCAGCACAACAGCGCCCCGGTGGCGGGACACGAACTTCGAGGCGCGGTACCAGCGACTGTCCGGCCGCGCATGCACCGGCTCGCCCCGCATGTGGCGCGCAAGGTCTTGCGCGAAGGCGTCGATGCTGGGATAGCGCTCGTCGACGCTCTTCTTGAGCGCGCGATTGAGGATCGCGTCGAGGTCGCCGCGCAGCGCGCTGCGTCGCGCGGGCGCCGTTGCAGCCTCGCTGGCAAGCAGGGGCTGCGCGTTGGCGATCGCCTCCTCCATCTCGGCTGCCGATCCGCGCCGCAGTCGATAGGGCTTGGCGTCGCTCAGCAACTCGTAGGCGACGACGCCGAGGCTGTAGACGTCGCTGGCCGTGCCGAGCGGCTCGCCCCGGATCTGCTCCGGACTCGCGTAGTCAAGCGTGAGCGCCCGGCCCGCCAGCCGCGTCAGCGCCGTTGCCTCGGCACGGTCGGACTCGAGCAGCTTGGCGATGCCGAAGTCCAGCAGCTTGACCCGCCCATCGCTCGTGACAAGGATGTTTGCGGGCTTGAGGTCGCGATGGACCACGAGCCGCGCATGCGCGTGCGAGACCGCTGCCATGGTCTGCAGCAGCAGCTCTTCGCGCTGACGCAAGGACACCGCATTTTCCCGGCAGTAGACATCGATCGGCAGGCCCGCGACATATTCGAGCGCCAGGAACGGCCGCCCCTGCCCGTCGACGCCGGCATCGTAAAGCCGCGCGATGTGCTCGTGTTCGAGCGTGGCGAGGATGCGGCTCTCGCGCGCCAGGCGCTCCGCGAAGCGGCCGCCCCAGGTCGTGCGCGGCAGCTTGAGTGCAAGGCGGCGCTGCACGACGCCGTCGGTGCGCTCCGCGAGCCAGACCGTGCCCATGCCGCCGACTCCGATTTCGCGCAACAGGCGATAGACCGAGACAGCCTGGCCCGGCCGGAGTTCCGTTGGGAAGGGCTCCTCTGGGACGTCCAGCCACGGCAGTTCATCGAGGAAGTCGTCGCGTTCGATCTCTCCCAGCGTCGCCAGCAAGTCGCGAAGGCACGCATGGGTCTCGGGACAATCGCACGCCAGCGCCTCCAGCCAAGCGTCTCGTTCACGGACCTCCAGCGCGAGCGCCTCGTCGAGTAGCCGGCTGATCTCGGGCCACTGGTCTGCGCCGGGCAGGTTCGCGGGCATCTGCGTTCGGCTTCGAGATGAACTTCGCCCGTGTCAGCCGCGGCGGCGCAATGCGCGCGCCAGCAGCGGCCGCGCCTTCTGCCAGTCCCGTCGGACGGTGCGACCGGAAAGCCCCAGAGACTTTGCGATCTCGAGGTCCGTCAAGCTGCCGGAATAGCGCATCTGGACGATGCTGGCCAGCAGAGGTTCGGCGACTGCCAGTGCCCGAAGCGCCTCATCCTCGTCCAGCAGCTCGTCCGCGGCTTCGGGCATTGAGTCGCCGACGGACGTGTCCAGCGTGACGTGCGGGACGTCGCCGCTGCGAATTTCAGTGCGCGCAGCGCGCGCCGCGTCCACGATGACGGAACGCATCACCGTGGCCGAACAGGCCAGGAAGTGCCCACGGTCGCCAGGCGTGAGCACTTTGCGCGGGGCGAATTTCAAGCAGCACTCTTTGACCGGCAACCTCGTGTCGAAGCTGCCGTCGCGAATGTGTCGCGTGAGCCGCCGACGGGCGAGAGCCCGCAGTTCGGAATACAGCAACTCGAACATGCGATCGAACGCGCCGCGATCTCCCTCGCGTGCTCGCGTCATCAGCAGCGTGACTTCTCCCATGCGCGCACCCCGTGCCGGCGGCTCGTCTTGAGCGCATGATATCGGCAATTCCCGAGGCCATCGTCGAGTCCTGCCGCTCTGCGCCAAGCATCGCGGCAGGCCCGGTCGCGACCTCCTCGAATTGGATGCGGCCATCGAACTCGAGGCCGCCTTGCAGTCGGTTCGGAATGCCCATGTGACGGCCTCGTTCAGCCCGGCGGCTTCGGTGGCCGCGACGATCTTCGGGTCCGGCGCGGACGGCGTGGAGCGATCGAGCCGCCACTTATGCCTTCCTAACGCTGCCAAGACCACACTGCGGGCCATGACGAAGCACTCTTGGCCGGTACCTGTTCGCCAACGGCGACGCTGAACGTATCGGGCGCGAGAGCTACGGCGATGTCGCGTGATCCCTCTTTGGGGATGGAAGAACGTCCGGCGCGACGGCACTCGTTCAACAGCAATCTACCCCCAAGGAAATCCAATGAACATGTCTCTGTTTCGGCGCGTCGCGCTCGCCTTTGGTCTCGCCTTCGTCGTCGCCAGTCAGGCGCACGCCTCGCCGGCAAGGGCCGACTCCGTGCGATCGCTGTTCCAGTTGATCCATGTCGACACGATGATCGATGGCGTCTATACCTCGATGCAGAAGTCGATGTCTCAGGTTTTTGCGCAGGACGCACAGCAGCGGGGGGCCTCACCTGCACGTCAACGCATCGAAGCGAAGGCGATGGACGACACCATGGCGATGGTGCGCAGCGAATACAACTGGGCCGTCATGGAGCCCGAGATGATCGATGCGTACCAAAAGACCTTCAGCGAAGAGGAGATCACGGCCATGATCAACTTCTACTCGTCGCCCGCTGGCCAGGCGGCGATCACCAAGTTGCCGCAGCTCTCGCAGGTGATGATGGCGAGCACTCAGGCCCACATGCAGGCGCTGTTGCCTCGCGTGCGCGCGATCGCGGAAAAGGCACGCGTCGATGCGGACGCGGCCGACGCCGCGCATTGAGAGATTGGTGGGCCATTGCGCGTCGGCTGGTTGTCATTCGCAGTGCGTCCGGGCCAGGAGTTGCCCATCACGAAGGTCGGCTCCCTGGCGGTCTGCGGAAGACAAGAAGGGCGAAACGGGGGTGCCAGTCACCCGAAGTCCCCCAGCAAAGAAAAACGGGCTAGAGACCGAAGTCTCTAACCCGTCGTTCTAGAACCGAAATTCTGGTGCGGCTGGCAGGAATCGAACCCACGACCCCTTGGTTCGTAGCCAAGTACTCTATCCAGCTGAGCTACAGCCGCGAAGCTTTGGATTATGGCTCGTAACTCCAGGTTGGATCAACGATCTCCGAGTAAATATCTTGGTCAATCGATCATCGCGGCCTGGCGCTCGAACTCGCCGCCGCGCGCCTCGTCGCCCTCGAGGCGGGCGATGAAGGCCAGGCGGCGCAGCGCATGGCGGCGCACGCGGCCAGGCAGGGTCGCGGTGTGCGCGACCTGCTCCAGCGGGCGGCGCGCCTTGCCCCACAGCTGGCGTTCGGCGAACACCATGCCGGCGGCGGCGACGATGGCCGCCTCGTTGCCGTGCGCGGCCATCGCGGTTTCCACGCGCGGCAGCCATTCGTTGCCGAGACCGGCGATGCAGTCGATCAGCGCGATGGCCAGCGCGGCGCGCTCGTCGGCGTCCATGCGCGCGAGTTCGCTCCAGTGCGGGGCAAGGTAGTCGCGCCCGAGATCGGGACGACCGAGGTCGCGTGCGCGCACGGCCGCGCGCGAGCCGACGAGGACGTCGCGGCGATCGGCGGCGTCGAGCGACTGCCAGGCGCGTACCAGCTGCTCCTCGTCATGCGCGTTGCAGACGACGTCGATGGCCAGCGAGCGCAGCAGCGACTGCGCGGCGATCTGCGAGAAGCCCTGGTGCTTGGCCAGCAGGCGCGCGGTCTGCAGCGCCTCGAGCGGCTTGCGCGCCATGCGCGCCGCCTGCAGGCGCAGGCGCAGCGCCTGCGTGCGGCGGGCGACGCCGGGCGGCAGCGCGCGCAGGGCCTCCAGGCCGCGTGCGGCGTCGCGGTCGTCGAGCGCCCACTCGGCCATCAGCAGGTGCGCGCCATCGAGCACCACCGAGCCGGACAGCACGCCCGAGCTCAGTTCCACGACGCGGCGCGCGCGCTCGTCGCGGCCGCGTCGATCCTGGATGCGGTGCAGCGAGGCCGCGGCGATCAGGTGCGCGAGGCCCGCGAACTCGCGGTCGCCCCGCAGCACGTCGACGTCCTGCTGCAGCTCGAGCGCCTGGCGCGCCGACTTGCTGGCGCGGTTGAAGCGAGCGGCCAGGTATTCGGCATGCGCGGCGCGCAGGGCCGCGTGGGCGGCGCGTTCGCGCTTGAGCTCGCGCCACTCGTGCGCGCGGCGCGGCATGCTCAGCAGTCCGTTGATGGCCTTCAGCGCCACGTACAGCACGATGACGAACAGCACCAGCGCGACGACCGCCACGTTCAGCGAGGTGTCGATGCGATAGCCGGAATAGAAGATCGAGACGAGGCCGTCGTTCTGGCTCAGCACCGCGGCCGACACCACGGCCGCGACGAACAGCAGGATCACCCAGATGACCGTGCGCATCTCAGTGCCCGGCCACCGCTGCGGAGATCGCGGCCAGCGTGTCGTCGGGGCGCGGGAAGCTCACCTGCTTCGCCTGCGCGCTCACCTGGCGCAGCAGCTCGGCGACCGCGACCACGCGGCGCGAGCCGTGGTCGAAGTAGCGCTCGAGCGCGGTCTGGGCCTGCTGCAGGTCGGCCTGCGACAGGTCGAACTGGCGCGACAGGATGGCCAGGCGCGCATTGAGCAGCCGCAGCTTCAGGTTCTCGCGCAGGAAGAACGACTGCTCGGGCGTCATCAGCGCGGCCTCGGGATGTTCGATCGACGTGACGCGCACGGCCTGCTTCAGCTCGGTGAGGAACGGAACGCTGAAGCCCTCCCAGGCGTGCTGCAGGGATGCGACCCACGCCGGCGGCGGCGCGCCGGTGGCGCTGGACGCGGCGCTGGCGGCCTTCGCGGCCAGGCGCGCGCCCTGCGCGGACGCCGCCGCCGAGGCCGCCGCCGCGCGGCCGGCCGCCGTGGCGCGCTCCGGCGTCGACACCAGCGGCAGTTCATCGACCATGCGCACCGCCTCGTCGAGGCGGATCGTGAGCGAGGGCACGTCGACCGCGGACACCGTGCGCACGCGATCGAGGTCGCGCGCGATCGCGCGGCGGATGCGCTCGAGACGCGGATTGTTGTAGCGCGCCAGGCGCTCGTCGGACTGCTTCAGGATCGTGACGACCGGATCGGTGCTGCCGGTGAGCGAGGCCTGCTGCATCGCCACCCGCAGGCTGGCCTCGACGTCGGCCAGCACGTTCTCGTCGCGCGAGCGCGACAGCGACTGGATCAGGTCCTCGACCTGCGAGCGCTGCATCTGCGACTCGGCCACGCGCTCGTCGAGCACGCCCACCTTGCCGTTGAGGTCGCGCACGCTGTCGAGCGCCTGCTTGGACGCGACCTTGGCCTCGGTGGCCTCGGTCTGGCTGGTCTGCTGGCGCCTGACCAGCTCCTGCTCGAGCGCCTTCACGCGCTGCTGCGTGTGCCAGGCCGACACGAAGGCGGCGACGGACATGACGCCGAACGCCACGGCGGCGATCCATGCGAGCAGCTGCCAGTGGCGGGGCGCATGCGACACGGTGTGCACCACCGAGGGGACGGCAGGCGGCGCGGGCGGCACGACCGCCATCGGCGGCGGCACGTTCATCGAGGCGTTGGAGTCGTCGGTCACGCGATTCATTGTAGCGACGACGCCACATGGCCGCGGCCCGTGTCCGTCGCGCATCGAGGGCGGCCGATGCGCGCCCGCCACACGCGGCGCGGGCTCAGCGGGCGGCTGCGGCGACGAGGGCGGCGCAGACCGCCGCAGGCGTCGGCACGACGGTCGTCACCACGCCGAAGCCGAGCCGGCGCGCCCGTTCGGCGATGCGCGGATGGGAGGCCAGCGCCGCGCTGGCGCCCCAGCCGGCGCACGGCGCGAGCGCCTGCAGGTTGTCGATGGCCTCCGAGCTGCTGAACATCCATGTCCAGCGTGCGGGCTCGGCCAGCGCCGCCTCCAGCAGCGCGCGCTCCGCGGGCGCCAGCGACGGCGCCGCGCGGCCGTAGGACTGCACCACGCGCACGTCGGCGCCGGCCGCGCGCAGTTGATCACCCAGCCAGTCGCGGCCGCCGTTGCCGCGCACGATCCAGACCGGGCGCGCCGCCCACGGCCAGGCGGCGAGGAGCGACCACAAGGCCTCGGAGTCGAACTGCGGCGCGTCGGCCTCGGGCGCGACGATGCGCCCGGCCGGCACGCCGCGCTCGCGCAAGGCGGCGACGGTGCCCGGACCCGTGCACGCGGCCCAGGCCTGGCCGGGCCAGCCTGTCGCCGCGGCCGCGTCGAAGAAGCCGTGCACCGCGTTCGGACTGACGAACACCAGCACCGGCTGCGCGCTCGATGCGGCCACCGCGGCGAAGGCCTCGGCCACGCGCACGGGCTCGGGCGCCGGCCGGATGTCAATCAGCGGCAGCGCGCGCGCCGCGACGCCGAGCGCCGCGAGGTCCGCCACCCACGCGGCCGCCTGCGCGCGCGGGCGCACGACCAGCACGGTGGGCAGCGCAGTCATGCGGCAACCTGCGTGCTACGCACTGGGGTATTCGCGCTGAGGGCGGCCGGGCGGGCGCATGGCCGGCTCAGGCGCCGGCCGGCGGCAGGTAGGCGTCGCCGCCCGCGGCCAGCAGCGCAGCGGCCACGCGCCGGCCCATCGCCTCGGCGGCCGACGCGTCGGCCAGCGCGGCGGTCTCGCTCGCCTTGAGCAGCGGACGGGCGTCGACCTGCGGGCCTTCGTGGCCGATGGCCGACTCCAGCGCGGCGCCGACCGCGGCATCGCCCAGCGCCGCGCGCAGCGTGAAGCGGCCGTCGGGCTCGCGCGTGGCGAACGCCGCCAGCGGCATGCTGCAGCTGCCGCCCAGCGTGCGCGCGACCGCGCGCTCCGCGTGCACCGCCAGCCAGGTGTCCGGATCGATCATCGGCGCCAGGCGATCGTGCAGCGACGCGTTGTCGGCGCGGATCTCCAGGCCCAGCGCGCCCTGCCCCGCGGCCGGGATCATCTGCCCGACGTCGAAACGCGCGCGGATGCGGTCGCCCAGCCCCAGCCGCACGAGGCCGGCGGCGGCCAGCACGATCGCGTCGTAGCCGCCCTCGTCGAGCTTGCGCAGGCGGGTGTCGAGGTTGCCGCGCAGCGGGGCCACGCGCAGGTCGGGCCGCAGCGCCAGCAGCTGCGCCACGCGGCGCAGGCTCGAGGTGCCGACCAGCGCGCCCTGCGGCAGCGCGTCGAGCGAGGCGTACCGGTTGGAGAGGAACGCGTCGCGCGGGTCCTCGCGATCGAGCACCGCGACGAGCTCGAAGCCGGGCGGCAGCTCCATCGGCACGTCCTTGAGCGAATGCACGGCCAGGTGCGCGTCGCCCGATTCCAGCGCGGTCTCGAGTTCCTTGACGAACAGGCCCTTGCCGCCCACCTTGGACAGCGTGCGGTCGACGATCTGGTCGCCGCGCGTGGTCATCCCCAGCAGCGACGCGGTGACGCCCATGCCGCCCAGCAGTGCCTGCACATGCCGGGCCTGCCACAGCGCGAGGCGGCTTTCGCGGGTGGCGATCACGATGTTGTTCATTCGCGGATTATCGGCCAGCGCGGGGCGGGCGGATCGTGACGCCACCCTCTTCCCGCCGCGAAGGGTGCCTGCTACATTTGGCGATTGGTAATTCGGTTACATCAAACGGAAGCCCCTCGATGCCTCGCACCGCCGTCGCCCGCACGCCCGCCAAAGCGCCCCGCAAGAGCGCGGCCGCCAAGCCCGCTACCTCGACGGTCGACAAGGATCGTCCGCTGGTGGAGGACATCCGCCTGCTCGGACGCCTGCTGGGCGAGGTGATCCGGGAACAGGAAGGACTGGCTGCTTTCGAACTGATCGAGCGCGTGCGCCAGCTGTCCGTGGCCTATCGCATCCACAAGGACGCCAGCGCCGGCCGCGTGCTCGACCGGCTGCTGAAGAACCTGTCGGCAGACCAGACGGTCAGCGTGATCCGCGCGTTCAGCTACTTCTCGCACCTGGCCAACATCGCCGAGGACCGGCAGCACGTGCGCCGGCGCGCGCACCACGAGCGCGAGGGCAACCTGCAGGACGGCTCGCTCGCGATGGCGTTCGAGCGCCTGCACGAGGCCGACCACCGTGCCACCGAGATCGCCGCCGCGCTGAACAAGGCCTTCATCTCGCCGGTGCTCACGGCGCATCCGACGGAAGTGCAGCGCAAGAGCATCCTCGATGCCGAGCGCGCGATCGCCGAACTGCTGGCCGAGCGCGGCGACCTGTTCACCGAGCGCGCTCTCAACGAGAACACCGCGCTGATGCGCGCCCGCATCACGCAGCTGTGGCAGACGCGCATGCTGCGCTACACCAAGCTGACGGTGGGCGACGAGATCGAGAACGCGCTGTCGTACTACCATGCGACGTTCCTGCGCCAGATCCCGCGCATGTACAAGGCGATCGAGGACGCCCTGCCCGGCCAGGAGATCGCCTCGTTCTTCCGCATGGGCAACTGGATCGGCGGCGACCGCGACGGCAATCCGAACGTCACCGCCGACACGCTGCTGGCCGCGCTGTCGCGCCAGGGCGAGACGGCGTTGCGCCACTACCTGTACGAGGTGCACGCGCTCGGGGCGGAGCTGTCGATCTCGCAGATGCTCGCGCCCGTCACGCCCGAGATGGCCGCGCTGGCCGCGAGCTCGCCCGACCACAACGTGCACCGCGAGGACGAGCCCTATCGCCGTGCGCTGGTGGGCATCTATGCGCGCCTGGCCGCCACGCTGCACCACCTCACCGGCACCGAGGCGCTGCGCCACGCGGTCGTGCCGCAGGATCCGTACGGTTCGGCCGCCGAATTCGGCGCCGACCTGGCCGTCATCGAGCGCTCGCTGCGTTCGCACCACGCGGACGCCCTGATCGCGCCGCGCCTGGCCCCGCTGCAGCGCGCCGTGCAGGTGTTCGGCTTCCACCTGGCCACGGTGGACCTGCGCCAGAGCTCCGACCAGCACGAGGCCGTGATCGCCGAGCTGCTGCGCACCGCGCGGCTGGAGGACGACTACAGCGCGCTCGACGAGCCGGCGCGCCGCGCGCTGCTGGTGAAGCTGCTCAACGACGCCCGCCCGCTGCGCGTGCACGGCGCGGAGTACTCGCCGCTGGCGCTCGGCGAGCTGGCCATCTTCGAGGCGGCGCTGAGGATGCGCGCGCGCTTCGGCACCGAGGCGATCCGCCACTACATCATCTCGCACACCGAGGACGTGAGCGACCTGCTGGAGGTGCTGCTGCTGCAGAAGGAATGCGGCCTGATGCGCGGCACCCTCGACGGCGAGGCGAAGGCCGACCTCATCGTCTCGCCGCTGTTCGAGACGATCGCCGACCTGCGCAACGGCGCGCCCATCATGCAGCAGTTCTATGCCCTGCCCGGTATCGCGCAGCTGGTGCAGCGCAGCGGCGCCGAGCAGGACGTCATGCTGGGCTACAGCGACAGCAACAAGGACGGCGGCTTCTTCACCAGCAACTGGGAGCTCTATCGCACCGAGGTGGCGCTGGTGACCCTGTTCGCGCAGCTGGAAGAAGAACACGGCATCCGCCTGCGCCTGTTCCACGGCCGTGGCGGCACCGTCGGCCGCGGCGGCGGCCCGAGCTACCAGGCCATCATCGCGCAGCCGCCCGGCACCGTGAACGGCCAGATCCGCCTCACCGAGCAGGGCGAGGTGATCGCGTCGAAGTACGCCAACCCGGAGATCGGCCTGCGCAACCTCGAGACGCTGGTGGCCGCCACACTGGAGGCCACGCTGCTGCACACCACCAAGACGCCGCCCAAGGCCTTCCTGGACGCGGCCGACGAGCTGAGCCAGGCCAGCTTCGACGCGTTCCGCGCGCTGGTGTACGAGACCCCGGGCTTCACCGACTACTTCTTCTCGGCCACGCCGATCCGCGAGATCGCCGAGCTCAACATCGGCTCGCGCCCGGCCTCGCGCAAGTCCACGCGCCGCATCGAGGACCTGCGGGCCATCCCCTGGGGCTTCTCGTGGGGCCAGTGCCGCGTCGCGCTGCCCGGCTGGTGCGGCTTCGGCTCCGCCGTCCAGGCCTTCCTGGGCGCGCCCGGCGAGGAGCACGAGCGCAAGCTCGAGCTGCTGCGCAGGATGTACAGGCAGTGGCCGTTCTTCCGCACGCTGCTGTCCAACCTCGACATGGTGCTGGCCAAGAGCGACCTGCGCATCGCGGCGCGCTACGTCGATCTCGTCGCCGACAAGAAGCTGGGCAAGCGCATCTTCGGTGCGATCAAGGCGGAATGGGAACGCACGCAAGCCATGCTGGGCGCGATCACCGGCGAGCCGCAGCGGCTTCAGTCCAACCCGTCGCTGGCGCGCTCCATCGAGCACCGCTTTCCCTATCTCGATCCGCTGAACCACCTGCAGGTCGAGCTGATGCGGCGCTACCGCATGCGCAAGGCGGACGATCCGTCCACCGAGCGCGTCAAGCGCGGCATCCACCTGTCGATCAACGGCATCGCGGCGGGGCTGCGCAACACGGGCTGACGCGCGCGCCGGACGACGACGGTCCGCCGCGGGGCGGCATTAAGTCACACCCGCGGCGGCGGCCGTCGGGGTCTCCCTTCTTCAATCAGCGCGACTTCAGACCGATAAGGCGATGTGGCCTCCTCGCATCGCCTCCCGACCGACCCGTCGCCTCGCCGCCCCGCGCGCCGCGCGCAACGGCGCCCGCCCCTGGGCGGCCGCCTGCCCGCCCTGGCGACGGCGCTGGCGCTGCTGGGCGCCTTCACGGCGGGGCCGGCACGCGCCGAGTCCATCATGCGGCAGGTGCTGGACGTCGAGTCCCGCTACGGCGCCGACCCGGGCGAGACCATCGACCACCTGCGTCCGCTCGAGGCCGCCGCCCGCGCCAGCGGCGGCGACGACCTGCGCACCTTCCTGGCCGCCTGGGGTTACGCCCATGCCGCGACGGACAAGCCCGCCGTGGCCGACGCCGCCGTCGAGGAACTGACCGATCTGGGCGAACGCACCCGCAGCCCCGGCGCGCTGGCCTCGGCCTACACGCTCAAGGCCTCGCAGCTGTCGTTCGCGGGCCAGACCCGGGCGGCCTTCGGCTGGATCGAGGAGGCCCTGCCCTACGCGCGCCGGGATCCCAGCCCGGACCTGCACTTCTGGGTCGAGATGACCGCGGGCGACCTGGCCATGCAGAACGGCCAGCTCGAGGAAGCCATGCGGCTGTTCGAGGCCGCCGCGAAGTCCGGCCGCGACCTGGACAACCCGCGTCGCGAAGCCCAGGCCTGGGTCTCGCTCGTGCCGATGCGCATCGTCAAGGGCGACACCGGTGCCGCGCTCAAGGAGGCCGTCCTGGTGCGCGAGCTCGGCGGCCGGTCGACCGACCGCGGGCTGGTCGTGGCCGGCTGGGTGATGGAATCGCTGGCGGCGGCCGCGGCGGGCCAGCCCGAGCGCGCCGCGCATGCGCGCTCGGAGGCCGTGCGCACCCAGCGGGAGATCGGCCGCGCGCTGGGCATCGCGCCATCGGCCGCATCCGCCGTGCAGTCGATCAACTCGCTGGCCGGCCAGCCCGAATGGCTCAGCAGCGAGCAGGACGCGCTGATGAACCTGGCCGGCATGTACCTGGACATGCACCAGTGGGCCAATGCCGCCGAAGCAGCCACCCGCGCGAAGCAGCAGTCCGAATCGCAGCACGACGGCGACACGGCCGCGCGCGCGCGGATCAACCTGGGCATGGCCGACATCGGCCTGGGCCACGTCCAGCTGGGCAAGAACGAGGTGGACGCCGGCCTGCGCGCGATGGAGGCCGTCAAGCGCGACCCCGAGCTGCTGGGCCAGATCAACCGCTACGTGGCGATGCTCGAGCGCAGCGGCGAAACCCGCGAGGCGCTCGTGCGCCTGCGCCAGTCGCTGCTGCTGGAAAACGAGCTCGCGCGGCGCGACCGCACCAGCACCGTCGTCGCGCTGCAGCGGCAATCCAGCTTCGAGCAGCACCAGCGCCACATGGAGCAGCTCGAACACGAGAATGCGCTGCAGACGGTGGAGCTGAGGCGCCGCTCCACCGAGCGCACGCTGATGCTCGCGCTGGCCGCGGTGCTGGGCCTCGGCGTCGCCGTCGCCGCCAGCCTGTACCTGCGCACCCGCCGCTCCAACCGCGAGCTGGCCGTCACCAACGAGAAGCTGGCGCACGCGAGCCTGCACGACAAGGTCACCGGCCTGCTGAACCGCCGCGCGATGGAGGTCGACACCCGGGCCATCGAGCTGGCCGGCCAGCTGAGCTATTGCAACGTCTCGATCTCCGTCAAGCAGTTCGGCCTGATCGTCGGCAGCGTCGGCCACCAGCTGGGCGACGCGCTGCTGTGCCAGATCGCCGCGCGCCTGGATCAGGTCGTGCGGGCCTCCGAGGGCCGGTTGTACCGCGTCGACGGCGTCACGTTCGGCGCGCTGCTGCAGTTCGGCCACGACCCGAAGCGCCTGGCCGGCATCCTGGAGGCACTCACGCAGGCCATGGCCGCCCCGTTCGAGATCGGCAACCAGGACCTGATCGTCTCCATCGGCGTGGGGGCATCCGAGTATCCCAAGGACGCCGGCAGCGCCGACGAGGTGGCACGGCTGGCCGAACTCGCCAAGCTGCAGGCGCATGCCGACCCGGGCAACAGCTTCCTGGTCTACGACTCGCGCATCGGCGAGAGCCAGCGCGACAAGCTGCGCATGGAAAGCCGCATGCTCAAGGCGCTGGAGCACGGCGACTTCGAGCTGTTCTACCAGGGCCAGCGCGGCCTGCCCGACGGCCGCATCAAGGGCTTCGAGGCGCTGCTGCGCTGGCGCGACGGCGACAAGATGATCTCGCCGGCGGACTTCATCCCGCTGGCCGAGGAGACGGGCCTGATCGTGCGCATCGGCACCTGGGTGCTGGAGGAGGCCTGCCGGCAGGCCCGCGCGTGGGCGGACACGGGCGCCGGCAAGCCCATCGTGGCCGTCAACATCTCGCCGCGCCAGTTCAACCACCCCGACTTCCTCGCCACCGTGCGCGATACCCTGGCCCGTACCGGCGTCGATCCGCGCCAGATCGAGCTCGAGATCACCGAGGGCAGCGTGATGAACGACGCCGAGGCGTCGATCGTGCAGCTGCACGCGCTGCGCGAACTGGGCCTGCACCTGGCCATCGACGACTTCGGAACCGGCTATGCCAGCCTGTCCTACCTGCGCCGATTCCCGCTGGACCGGCTCAAGATCGACCGCTCGTTCGTCAAGCAGCTGACGCTGAGCGAGCAGGACGACACCATCGTGCGCACCGTCATCGAACTGGCCCACACGCTGGGCCTGTCCGTCACCGCCGAGGGCGTGGAGACGATCGAGCAGGAGGCGGTGCTGCAAGGCTGGGGCTGCGACGTCATCCAGGGCTTCCTGCGCTTCCGCCCGGCACCGGCCGCCACGGCCACCGGCTTGCTGGAGAAGGACCGGCAAGACGCGCTGCAGGCCGCCTGAGCCCCTCTACCTGCGCCGGCCGCGCAGCCATTCGAGCGCCAGCAGCAGCGCGGTGGTGAACAGGATCAGCAGGGTCGCGACCGCGGCGATCGTCGGCGAGATGTTCTCGCGGATGCCGTTGAACATCTGGCGCGGCAGCGTCAGCTGCTCAGGGCCGGCCAGAAACAGCACCACCACCACCTCGTCGAACGACGTGGCGAACGCGAACAGTGCACCGGAAATGACGCCCGGCGCGATCACCGGCAGCGTGACGCGAAAGAACGTGCGCAGCGGGCTCTCGCCCAGGCCGAGGCTGGCACGCACCAGGTTCTGGTCGAAGCCCTGAAGCGTGGCGAGCACGGTGGTCAGCACGAACGGCGCGCCGAGCGCGGCGTGCACGATGATCAGCGCGGTGTAGCTGTCGGCCAGGCCCAGCGGCGCGAAGAACAGATAGGTGCTCACGCCCACGACGACGATGGGGACGACCATCGGCGCGATCAGCAGGCTCATCAGCAGGCCCTTGAACGGGAACGACGTGCGCGCCAGGCCGACGGCCGCGAGCGTGCCCAGGCTCGTGGCCACCAGCGTGGCCGCCGGCGCGATCAGGAAGCTGTTCTTCGCGGCGCGCGCCCACTCCGCCGAGCCGAACAGGTTCTGGTACCACTTCAGCGAGAACGCCGGGATCGGATAGACCAGGAACGAGCTGTCGCTGAACGACAGCGGCACGATCACGAGGATGGGCAGCAGCAGGAACGCCAGCACCGCGACGCACAAGGCACGCAGCGCCCACCAGCCGAGCTTGTCCAGCGGCGTGGCATAGGCGGGGAAATCGGGCGCGAGGCGGGCGAGCAGCTTCATCGTCGTCAGCCCAGGCTCAGTTCGGACTTCGTGACGCGTCGATAGACCGCGTACAGCACCAGCGTGGCCGCGAGCAGCAGCGCGCCCAGCGCGCATGCCATGCCCCAGTTGACGTCGACGTTGGTGTACTGCGCGATGTAGTAGCTGAGCATCTGGTCGGTCGGGCCGCCCAGCAGCGCGGGGGTCACGTAGTAGCCGATGCTCAGGATGAAGACCAGCAGCGCGCCGGCGCCGATGCCCGCATAGGTCTGCGGCACGTACACGCGCACGAACGCGGCCAGCGGCGTGCTGCCCAGGGACACCGCCGCGCGCAGGTAGCTGGGCGGCACGCCGGACATGACGCTGTACAGCGGCAGGATCATGAACGGCAGCAGGATGTGCGTCATCGCGATCACGACACCGGTGCGGTTGAACAGCAGCGCCAGCGGCTGGTCAATCAGGTGCAGGCTTTCCAGTGCGTGGTTGACGAGGCCCTCGGACTGCAACAGCACGATCCATGCGGCCACCCGCACGAGGATGGATGTCCAGAACGGCACCAGCACGACGATCATCAGCACGTTGGCGCGGCGCGGCGACAGCGTGCTGAGCCAGTACGCCAGCGGGTAGCCAAGTGCCAGGCACCACAGCGTGACCAGCGCGCTGATCCCGAAGGTGCGCAGCAGGATGCCGCCGAACACGCGCTGGTCGGGCTCGACGCGCTCGATCGCGCCGTGCGCGTCGCGCCGCAGGTCGATCGCCGTCAGCAGGTAGTCCGGCGTCCAGCGCGAACCGTTCTTGGCGATCGCCTCCCAGTAGGCCGTCTCGCCCCAGCGGGGGTCGAGCGCGAGCAGCTTGTCGCGGATCGCGTCGGCCGGCATCGCGGCGCTCGTGCCGTCCAGCGGCAGCGCGCGGTAGGTGCCCATGATCAGCGAGCGGGCGCCGGGTTTCTCGCTGTTCAGGCGGCGCGCCAGGGCCCCTGCGTCGGCGCTGTCGGACAACGCGCCGAGGTCGGCCACGATCGCCGCGAAGGCCTCCGGCCGCGGCACGTCCGCGTGCTTCCAGTCCCGCAGCAAGACCACCGTGCGCGGCAGCGCCCGGGCCACCTCCGGGTTCTCGACCGCGCGCTCGAGCAGCGCGGCGATCGGCACGAGGAAGGTCAGCAGCAGGAACAGCAGCAACGGCAGCGTCAGCGCGAACGCTCGCCACTTGCGGCGCCGGCTCGCGCGCGCGAGCGCGCGGCGCAGCGCCGCGCTGTCGGCGGCGGGCGGCAGGGGAGCGGCGATGGCGGCGGTCATGCGGAGCGCGAGGGGCGGCAGCGGCCCGGGCGCGAGCCGCGGGCCGCGGGCTCATGCCGGCGTCAGCTGGTGGCCCAGGACGCGAAGCGCTTTTCCAGATCCTCGCCCTGGTCCGCCCAGAACTTGAGGTTGAACTGCAGCGCGTCCTTGGAGTTGGCCGGCGAGGTCGGCAGGTTGGCCAGCGTCTTCGCGTCGAGCTTGGCCAGCGCGTGCTTGTTGGTCGGGCCGTAGGCGATGTTCTTGGCGTACTCCGCCTGCGCGTCGGCGGTGCTCGCGAACGCGATGAACTTCAGCGCCGCGTCCTTGTTCGGGTCGCCCTTGGGGATCACCCAGTAGTCGAGGTCGTAGATGCCGCCCACCCAGCCGATCTGCAGGTGCTTGCCCTCGCGGTTGGCGGCGTCGATGCGGCCGTTGAACACGGTGGTCATCACCACGTCGCCGGCCACCAGGAACTGCGGCGGCTGGGCGCCGGCTTCCCACCACTGGATGCTGGACTTGAGCTCGCCCAGCTTCTTGAACGCGCGGTCGGCGCCCTCCTTCGTGGCGAGCACCTTGTAGACGTCTGCCGGCTTGACGCCGTCGGCCATCAGCGCGAACTCGAGGTTGTAGCGCGCGCCCTTGCGCAGGCCGCGCTTGCCGGGGAATTTCTTCGTGTCCCAGAAGTCGGCCCAGGTCTTCGGGCCGGCCTTGAGCTTGTCGCCGTCCCAGGCCATCACGGTGGACCACACGAAGATGCCGATGCCGCAGTCGGTGACCGCCGCCGGCACGAAGTCGGCCTTGTTGCCGATCCTGCTCCAGTCCAGCTTCTCGAACAGGCCCTCGTCGCAACCGCGCGCGACGTCGGGCGACTCCACCTCCACGGCATCCCAGGTGACGTTCTTGCTGTCCACCATCACCTTGATCCTGGCCTGCTCGCCGTTGTATTCGACGGCCACCACCTTGGTGCCCGTCTTCTCGTACGGCTCGTAGAACGCCTTCTTCTGGGCATTGGCGTTGGCCCCCCCGAAGTTCACGACGGTGAGCTGCTTCTGCGCCAGGGCGGGCAGGCATGTGAGCGCGGCCAGTGCCGCGGCGATGCAGGACGATTTGCGCATGGGACTCTTCCTCCGGACTCAGGTTGTGAAGGCCCGGCGCGCGTCAGGTGTAGACGCGCGTCAGGTCGCTGGGAAATTCGAGCCAGACGTCGTCGCCCGGCTGCGGGATCGTGGCGGTCGCCAAGGCCAGCTTCGCGACCGCCGGCTCCTGGCCGTCGGCGACGTGGCACATCAGCCGCAGGTGGTCGCCGAAGTAGACGATGCTGCGCACCTGAGCCCGCAGCACGTTGGCCTGCGCGGCCGGCGCCGTGGCATGCACGACGAGGCGCTCCGGCCGGATGCCCGCCGCCACGTCGGCGCCGATGGCCGCGCCGTTGACGTCGACACCGGCCAGGCGCCGGCCGTCGGGCAGCGTGACGACGCAGCGGCCGTCGCCGCAGGCCTCGGCCAGCGTGCCCTTCAACATCGTCCCGTCGCCGATGAAGCCCGCGACGAAGCGGTTGGCAGGCGTCTCGTACATGCGGTCGGCGGCGGCGATCTGCTGGATCACCCCGTTGTTGAAGACGGCCACGCGGTCGCTCATCGTCAGCGCCTCGCCCTGGTCGTGCGTCACGAAGACGAAGGTGACGCCCAGCTGGCGATGCAGCTCCTTCAGCTCCAGCTGCATGTGCTCGCGCAGCTGCTTGTCGAGGGCGCCCAGCGGCTCGTCCATCAGCACCAGCTGCGGCTCGAACACCAGCGCGCGCGCCAGCGCCACGCGCTGCTGCTGGCCGCCCGAGAGCTGCGACGGGAAGCGATCCGTCAGCCCCTCGAGCCGCACCATCGCGAGCGCCCTGGCCACCTGCGCGTCGCGGCGTGCGGCCGGCACCTTGCGCACCGTCAGCGGATAGGCCACGTTCCGGCCCACCGTCATGTGCGGGAACAGCGCGTAGTTCTGGAACACCATGCCGAAGTCGCGCTTGTGCGGCGGGGTGCGCGTGATCGGCCGGCCATCGAGCAGGATCTCGCCCGCGGTGGGCGATTCGAAGCCGGCCAGCATCATCAGCGTGGTCGTCTTGCCGGAGCCGGAAGGCCCGAGCAGCGTGAGGAACTCGCCGCGGCGGATGTCCAGATCGAGCTGGCGCACCACCAGCTGCACGCCGTCGTACGTCTTCTGCACGCCGGCGAAGCGCACCAGCGGCTGGGTGGCAGCGGGCAGATCCGGGATCGTGGCGGCGGGCATGCGGATGGCAGTCTCCTGGGTCAGGGCGGCACGGGGCCGCATCGACAACCGGAACGCGAGCCGCGGCAAGGCCGGGCCCGCACAATCCGAATATAGCCTGCGCGACGCGCTGGCGGCCGATACGCCCTTGCCGCGGCCGCCGATCAGGGCGCGCGATAGCCCGGCGTCGACACGTTGGCCGTATCCTCGGCCGGCGTCGCCGCGAAGGCCGGGAAGGCCTCGACGCGCGCCGAATGCGCGGCCAGCGCGGGGCAGTCGGCATCGGCGACCGGCACGTCCAGCTTGATCTGCATGAAGCGCCATGCGATGGCCGCGGCCAGGCCGCCGTGGTCCAGCGCGCCTTCGCCGGCGACAGGCGCCGCGCGCGCGATCTCGGTGTCGAGCGCCTCCAGGGCCGCCCGGACCTGCGACTCGAC
>Ga0209258_100442_pt1 | contig 46898 bp, 39 predicted proteins | sample Araplaol_mTSA_r2_FD_184281 | JGI IMG/M metagenome (GOLD analysis project Ga0209258, IMG submission 184281) | Arabidopsis root microbial communities from North Carolina, USA - plate scrape CL_Col_mTSA_r2 (SPAdes) (version 2) | ecosystem: Host-associated > Plants > Roots > Endosphere | place: USA...
CGCCGAATTCGGCACCACCGAGCGCGACGACTGGGAGAACGGCACCGAGCGCGACGACTTCGACGGCATCCGCGAGCTGCCGTCGTCGTCCAGCGGCCAGTCCGGCGACAACGACGACGACTTCGAGCGCCAGAACCGCGCCGACGCCGGCGTCACGCTGGATGATCACCTGCGCTCGCAGCTGAGCAGCCTGCGCCTTTCGCCCGAGGACGCCGCGGCGGTGCACGTGCTCATCGAGTCGCTGAACGAGGACGGCTACCTCGCCGACCCGCTCGAGGAGATCGCCGAGCGCCTGGCCGAGGTGCTGGGCGTCGAAGGCGAGGAAGAGCGCGAGGAGCTGATGGACCGCCTGCAGTGCGGCCTGAACTTCCTGCAGAGCATGGAGCCCACCGGGGTGGGCGCTCGCTCGCTCGGCGAGTGCCTGTGCCTGCAGCTGCGCCAGAAGCCGCCGGCCCGGTCCACCGCGGTCACGCTGCTGGCCGCGCTCAAGATCTGCACCGAGCACCTCGCCCTGCTGGCCAGGCGCGACTTCAAGAAGATCGCCCAGCTCATCGAGATGGACGAAGCCACGGTGCGCGCCGCCCAGGGGTTGATCGTCGGCCTCGAGCCCAAGCCGGGCCGCCCGTTCACGCGCGCCGAGGCGCAGGTGATCGTGCCCGACGTCATCGTGATGAAGGTGGCGCGCCAATGGAAGGCCGTGCTCAACCCGGACGTGATGCCCAAGCTGCGCGTCAACGACCTGTACGCCCAGGCCATCAAGTCGCAACGCGCCAGCGGCAGCCAGCTGTCGGCGCGGCTGCAGGAGGCGCGCTGGTTCATCCGCAACATCCAGCAGCGCTTCGACACCATCCTGCGCGTGTCGCAGGCCATCATCGAGCGCCAGAAGAACTTCTTCTCGCACGGCGCCATCGCGATGAAGCCGCTGGTGCTGCGCGAGATCGCCGACGAGCTGGGTCTGCACGAATCCACCATCTCGCGCGTGACCACCGCCAAGTACATGGCCACGCCGTTCGGCACCTACGAGCTCAAGTACTTCTTCGGCTCGTCGCTCAACACCGACGCCGGCGGCAACGCCTCGTCGACCGCGGTGCGTGCGCTGATCAAGCAGCTGGTGGCCGCCGAGAGCCCGGCCAAGCCGCTGTCCGACAGCCAGCTCGCGGAGATGCTGGAAGGCCAGGGCATCCAGGTCGCGCGGCGCACGGTCGCCAAGTATCGCGAAGCGCTGAAGATCGCGCCGGCGAACCTGCGCCGCACGGTCTGAAAATTTCCCAACGCGTCCGCAAGAGCGGGCGTCCTCCAACGTGCCAAAGGGTGCACCTGCCATGAACGACAAGCCCGACTTCCTCTTCGTCACCTGCGCCAACGGCAGCGAGGAACTGCTCGCGGAGGAATGCGCGCGCATCCTGGGCATGCGCCAGGGCATCGTCGCCGGGCGCGGCGGCGTGATGGTGGACGAGAACGTCGAGCACGCGATGCGGCTGAACCTGCACAGCCGCATCGCGCAGCGCGTGCTGTGGCCCATGGTGGACGGCGAGTACCGCCACGAGGACGACCTGTACGAGCTCGGCCGGCGCATCAACTGGTCGGAGTGGATCACGCCCGACGAGACGATCCGGGTTGACGTGACCGCCCAGCGCTCGCCGCTGCAGTCGCTGAACTTCGCCGCGCTGCGCATCAAGGACGCGGTGTGCGACATCATGCGCGAGATGGCCGGCGCCCGCCCCAGCGTGGACACGCGCTTCCCCGACCTCGCGATCAGCCTGCACGTCGATGCCACGCACGCATGGATCGCGATCGACCTGTCCGGCGAGGCGCTGTTCAAGCGCGGCTGGCGCGAGCAGCAGGGCGAGGCGCCGCTGAAGGAGACGCTGGCCTCCACGCTGGTCTACACCGCCGGCTGGCATGGCCGGCCGGACGACGGCGGCCTGCTCGACCCGTGCTGCGGCGCCGGCACCATCGCCATCGAGGCCGCGCAGATCGCGTGCAACGTGGCGCCGGGCCTGACGCGCCGCTTCGCGTTCGAACGCCTGCGCCCCTTCCTCGACTACGCCAAATCGTGGGGCCAGATGCAGGTCGAGGCGCGCGACGCCATCGTCAAGCCGGCCGTGCCGATCTGGGCCGGCGACGTGTCCTTCCGCATGACCGACTTCGCCACGCGCAATGCGGAGCGCGCGGGCGTGGCGCACGCCATCGAGTTCAAGACGGCGGACGCGCTGCAGCGTCCGGCGCCGGCCGACCACGGCACCATCGTGATGAACCCGCCGTACGGCGAGCGCATCGACGCCAAGGGCCGCGGCAGCGCCGGTGCGCCGCCCGCCCGCGCGGCGCGCACGTTCACGGCGCCGCGGCCTGCGTCCGCGGGCGCAGACGCGCGCCCGCGCGGGCCCGGCGCCGAGGCGTTCGCGCGCGACAACCCGGACGCCGCGCGGCGCCAGGAGCGGGCCGCGCAGATGGGCGGGCGCGAGTCGGCGGTGGTCGAGGGCGGCGACGCGGCCAGCGCAAGCGAGTTCTTCGCGCAGCTGGCCTCGCACTGGAAGCGCCATTACAGCGGCTGGACGGCGTGGGTGCTGAGCCCCGACATGAAGCTGCCGAGCGCGATGCGGCTGAAGGAGAGCCGGCGCGTGCCGATGTGGAACGGGCCCATCGAATGCCGGTTGTTCAGGTTCGACATGGTCAAGGGATCCGCGCGGGCGGACGCCTCGACCGCGACCCGGGACAACGACTCGTAACGACGCTGACACGCTCATCAGCGGATGGACGGTCAACGGGGCCCCGGGCCGGCGTCGTTCTTGCAGGACACCCCTGGCGCAAACGAAACCTCGAAAAGGAGACCGTCATGCTCATCCGTCATTTGAACGTCCTCGTCGCCGCCACGCTCGCGCTTGCCGCCGTCTTCGGCCCGTCGGCCGCGCAAGCCCAAGGCAACCAGCATCCCGCCTACCTGCACGCGCTGTCCGACCTGCGTCTCGCGCACTGGAACCTGACGCACCGCGGCGGCGACATGGCCGTCACCGAACAGGAAGGCATCGCCGTCGCGGAAACCGACCGAGCGATCCGCGAGGCCACGCGCGCCGCGGAGCTCGACGCCAAGCCGGTCGGCGCCACCAACGTCCACGAGGACACGCAGTTCGATCGTGCGGGCGCCCTGCACCACGCCGAGGACCTGCTCTCGCAGGCGCGGCGCGACGTGGCGGAGCGCGAGGACAACCCGCGGGTGCGCGAGCTCCAGGGCCGCATCGTCGAGCACATCGACCGCGCCCTCGAGGCGACCCGGCACGCGATCTTCGACGTCGAACATCAACGTTGATCGGACGTTCGCCGCGAGGCGCCCGCACCACGCCGCGCCGGCCTCGAGCCCGCGCGGCGTCTTTCGTGGCATGCCGTCCGGAGTCCGCGCCGATCGACGGGTGCAACGAGACGTCACGCGGCCGTCAGGACCGCGCAAGCCATCGGCGCCGCGCGGCGTCAACGACGTTTCCGAGCGAGCCGTTTCCTGGGTGCACACCACGCACACATCGACGAACCAGGAGACCACGATGTCCCGCAAGCTCACGCACACCGTCCTCGCCACGCTCGCGCTGGGCGCGATGTCCGCCGCACTGCCGGCCGGCGCCGCCGACCTGCCCGGCCGCCACCCCGCCTACCTGCACGCGTTGACCGACCTGCGCGCGGCACGCTGGAACCTCGAGCATCGCCCCGGTGACGCGGCCGTCAGCGCGCAGGAAGACGTGGCCATCGTCGAGGCCGACCGCGCCATCCGCGAGGCCAAGGTCGCGGCCATGGAAGACGGCAAGAACATCGAGGACCATCCGCACGCGGACGCCGACCTCGATCGCCCGGGACGCCTGCACCATGCGCTGGAACTGCTGCAGAAGGCCAAGGACGACGTCGCCCGCGAGGAAGACAATCCCGAGGCGCGCGAGCTGCGCAACCGCATCGTCGAACACACCGACAAGGCCATCGAGGCCACGCGTCGCGCGATCCGCGACGTCGAACAGGGGCGTTGAGCGGACGAGGCCGCGGGGGCTGGCGTCTCGCCGCCGGGCGACGGCCGGGGCCTCGCGAGGCCGATTCCCGCGCGACCCGGCGCCATCGCGCCTCAGCGGGCGCGATGCAGCGCCAGCCCGCCCTTGACCAGCACCGCCTCGACGTCCGCGAAGCCCGCGCGCAGCAACGCCTCGCGCTGCTGGTCGACGGTCATGTAGAGCTGGTCGTTCGACAGGCCGTCGCCACCGAGATGGTGGTCGCAGACGAGGTAGCGGCCGCCGGCGGCCAGCAGCGGGCGCACCTGCGCGTGCAGCGTCGTCGCGTAGTCCTTGTGGCGCAACTCGTGCACCGCCTGGTGCGTGACGACGACGTCGAACGGGCCCAGGCCGTCGACCCACGCCGGCTCGCGAAAGCTGCGCTCGATGAAGCGCACGCGCGCGGCGCGCTCCCCGAGGCGCTCGGCGGCGAGCTGGTGCATCGCGGGCGAGAAGTCCAGGGCCGTGTAGTGCAGGCCGGGCCACGCGCCCAGCAGATGCTCGGCGAGGAAGCCGGGGCCGGAGCCGAGCTCCAGGACGCGCGCGCCGTCGCGGCCGATCTCGCGCGCGAAGGCGTCGAAGAACTCGGGGCGCACGGGGCGCTTGGCGAGCGCGGTCTCGGCCCAGGGCCGGGCGTCGGACATCAGGCGAAGGTCGATCGGGCTGGGGACGTCGATGGTCATGGTCGAGGCGATGAGTCGGGGATCGTGCAGTCTGCCTGCGCCGCCGTGAGGAAGCCTTCGCGCCTCGCGCCGAAACTCCTCACGGCGCGCGTTGCAGCAGCACGGCCATCTGGGCGAGCCAGGCCAGCGGCGCCGTGTCGGCGCGCAGGATCAGCGAACCCAGGCTGACGCGCGTGAAGCCGCGTGCGACGGCGGCGGCCTCCTCGTCGGCCGTGAGCCCGCCTTCGGGTCCGCTCAGTGCGAGCCAGCGGCCGTCGGTGGCGGGTCCGAGCGCGCGCGCCAGCGCCGGCGCGCTGCCGGTGCTCATGACGAACCGCCCGGCGTGGCCATCGTCCGGCACGTCGGCGAGCCAGGCCGCGAGCCCGCGCACCGGCGCGACGGCGGGCACGCGCGTGCGTCCGCTCTGCTCGGCGGCGCCGACGGCCACGGCCTGCCAGTGCGCCACGCGCCTGGCGGCGCGCTCGCCTTCGAGCCGCAGCACCGAGCGCTCGGTCTGCAGCGGCTGGATCGCTGACGCGCCGAGCTCGGTGGCCTTCTCGATCAGGGCGTCCATGCGCTCGTTGGTGGGCATGCCCACCGCGATCTCGAGCCCGAACGGCAGCTCGCGCTCGAGCGCCTCGTGCGCGTCGACACGCACGTCGACGTCGCGCTTGCCCATGCGCGTGACCTGGGCCGCCCACTCGCCGCCGCGGCCGTCGAACAGGCGCAAGCCGTCGCCCGGCTGCAGGCGCCGCACCTGGACATGGCGGCCGGCATCGTCCGGCAGCGTGAACTCGAGGCCGGCGGACAGGGGGGAATCGACGAACAGGCGCAGGGACATGGGAGGGAAACGACGTGCGACGACCCCCAGTGTGCCGCATGCCGTCGCGGCGGCCGCCGCGCTACGATGGCTCCGCCACTTCCCTGGCCTCCCATCATGAGCGACCCCATCGCCCCGATTCCCGGCGCCGACGCGCTGCTCGCGCAGGCCGATGCCCTGCACGACGACGAGCCCGCGCGCGCGCTCGAACTGCTGCGGGCGATCGACGTCGCCGCGCTGGAGGCCGCCAAGCTGGGCCGCCTGTCGTTCCTGCTCGATCATGTCACCGGCGAGAAATTCGGCCTGTGGGACGAGGCGGTCGACGGACAGCGCAGGGTCGTGGCCCGGGCGGGCGCGCAGCGCACACCGCTGATCCTGCGCCACGCCGCCATCGCCGCGCACATGGCCGCCGACGACGCGCTGGCCCGCGAGTGGACGCGGGCGCTGGCCGCGAGCGCGGATGCGCCGCCGGACAAGGCGCGCGCGCTGGTCGTGCTCGGCGCGCTGCAGTTCTCGCTCAGCCGCCTGACAGCCGAGGCGGCCGGGCGCCAGGCGTTGCACGCGCTGCAGCCGCTGGGCGACCTGCTGGAGGCGCCCGGCAGCGGGTTGGACGCCGCCTTCGGCGCGGTCACCAGCAACATCGCCTCCCAGCTCCTCGAGCGTCCGTTGCCCGACCTCGCGCAGGCCGACCTGCGCGAGGCGCTCGCGCGCGCCGCCGAGCTCGCACGACGCTTCTGGGCGCATGCGGGCAGCTGGGTCAACCATGAGCGCGCGCACTACCTCGGCGCGATGGCCGCCAATGCGTTGGGCGACGGCGACGCGGGCGTGGCGCACGCGCGCGCGGGACTGACCCTGCTCGACGAGTGCGACATCGACAACGTCGAGTCCGTCGACCGCGCCTTCCTGGAGCTGGAACTCGCCGCGAGCCTGCGCCTGGCGGGCCAGCCCGGCCGCCCCGAGGCGCTCGCCCGCGCGCTGGCGCTTGCATCGCGCTTCGGAGAGCCGTGGCTGGATCGCTGGTTCTCCGAGCGCCAGACGCGCAACGAGGCGCTGGCGGCGCACTACGATCGTTAGGGGGCATCGTCTTCCACGTCGCGCGGCCCCGCGCCCGTCATCCTGCCCGGCCGCCCGCGCGTCATCCTGCGCGCCGTCGCAGGATCCACGAATGCAGAAGCGCCACGTCGGGGGTCGATCCTGCGGCTTCGCTTCGCGCAGGACGACGGCTCATGGACCGGGGGTTGCCTGCCGCGTCAGCGCCGCGCGCACGATGTCGCGTGAGTACGGCGCGGCCACGTCGCACACGAAGCGCTGGAAATCGCCGTGGGCGGCGTCGTCGGCGCGGTCGGAGATGGTGCGCACGACGGCGAACGGCCGTCCGAAGTCATGGCAGACCTGGGCCACGGCGGCGCCCTCCATCTCCACGGCCAGCGCGTCGGGCAGCACGAGGCGCAGTTGGTCGCTCTCGGCGCGCGTGGCCACGAAGCGGTCGCCGCTGACGACCAGGCCCCGGTGGATGGCCGCACCGTGCGCGTGCAGGTTCGCGGCCGCCAGCGCGTGGCTCGCCTGCACGAGGCGGGCCGACCAGCCGGCGTCCGCATCGAAACGCGCGCGGCCGGTCAACGGCACCTCCCAGCGCGGGAACAGCGGTTCGGCGTTCATGTCGTGCTGCAGCAGCGCGCTGGCGACGACGATGTCGCCGACGCGCACGCCCTCGCCCAGGCCGCCCGCCACGCCGGTGAACAGGAGCGCGCTCGCGTCGAACGCATCCAGGAGCACCGCGGTGGTGGTGGCCGCGGCCACCTTGCCGATGCCGCAACGCACCAGGATCACGTCGTGCCCGTCGAGCCGGCCGAGGTGGAACTCGCGGCCGGCACGCCGCTCGGTGCGCGCGCCGTCGAGGCAGGGCCGCAGCGCGGCGATCTCCTCGTGCATCGCGCCGACGATGGCCAGGCGCGTCACTAGTCGGTGGCGCCCAGCTGCTTGCGGAAGCGCGCGGCCGATTCCTCGCCGTGCGCCTTGCGGATGTGCTCGACGAACTCGAGCGCCACGGCCTGGATGCCCGCCAGGTCGGCGCAGCCCTCGATCTTGAGGATCAGGCGGTAGCCCTTGATGAGGCCGAAGCGCTCCTTGGCCTCATGCGTGAGCAGCGTGTACAGCGCGTCGTACGTCCAGTCGCGCACCGCGGCTTCCACCGGCACGCGCTGATGCACCGTCTTGCCCGCCGCGCTGCCTTGCGGAGCAATCAGCTTGGCCGCGATGAGCACCTCGAGGTCGGCCGGCGTGCTGCCGTTGACCTTGCCCAGCCACGCGTCGCCGCTGCAGCTGCCGTCGATCACCATGAGCAGGTTGCGCGCGGGGCGCGACATCTTGATCGTCTGGGCGCGGATCTCCGCCTTGCCGGCGTCGGTGCGGACGTAATGGTCGGCGAAGGTTGTGGACGTCATCGATGTCTCCTGACAGCTGCGTGGCTGCCTGTGTCGTCATTTGCCGTCCCGCAGCTCGCGCCGCAGGATTTTCCCTACATTGGTCTTCGGCAGTTCGGAACGGAATTGAACGATCTTCGGGCGCTTGTAACCTGTAAGATTTGTTTCACACCAGGCCCGCACGTCGGCCTCCGTCAGCGCCGGGTCCTTCTTGACGATGACGATCTTGACGGCCTCGCCGGCCTTGTCGTCCGGCACGCCCACGGCCGCGCACTCCAGCACGCCCGGGATCAGCGCCACGACGTCCTCGACCTCGTTGGGGTACACGTTGAAGCCCGAGACCAGGATCATGTCCTTCTTGCGGTCGACGATCTTGAAGTAGCCGCGCTCGTCCACCTGGCCGATGTCGCCGGTGCGGAAGAAGCCGTCGGCGGTCATCACCTTGGCGGTCTCGTCGGGCCGCTGCCAGTAGCCGGCCATCACCTGCGGGCCGCGCACGGCGATCTCGCCGCGCTCGCCGGGACCGACCTCGTTGCCCTCGTCGTCGAGCAGGGCGATGTCGGTGTCGGGCATGGGCAGGCCGATGGTGCCGCTGTAGGCCGTGGTGTTGACCGGGTTGCACGACACCGCCGGCGAGGTCTCGGACAAGCCATAGCCCTCGCAGATCGGGCAGCCCGTCTTCTCCAGCCACAGCTGCGCGGTGGCCTGCTGCACCGCCATGCCACCGCCCACCGACATCACCAGGTGCGACCAGTCCACCGTCGAGAAGTCGGGGTGGTTGGCCATCGCGTTGAACAGGGTGTTGACGGCGGGCAGGCTGTGGAAGGGCTGGCGCTTGAGTTCCTTGAACATCCCGGGGATGTCGCGCGGGTTGGCGATCAGCAGGTTGCACGAGCCCATGCGCAGGCCCAGCATCATGTTCGTGTTGAAGCCGAAGATGTGGTACAGCGGCAGCGCGCAGATGGTGACGATCTGCGTGCCTCGCGGCACCTTGCTCAGCGCCGGCTGGTACCAGGCGTCGGACTGCAGGATGTTGGCCACGAGGTTGCGATGCAGCAGCACCGCGCCCTTGCTGACGCCCGTGGTGCCGCCGGTGTACTGCAGGACGGCGATGTCGTCCGGGCCCACCTTGACCGGCTTGAACGTGCCGCGGCGGCCGATCGCGATCGCATCGTTGAAGCGCACGGCGCCGGGCAGGTCGAACGCCGGCACCATCTTCTTGACGTTGCGCACGACGTAGTTGACCAGCGTGCCCTTGAGCAGGCCCAGCAGGTCGCCCATCGACGCGAGGACGATCTTCTTCGTGGGCACCGCGTGCAGCACTTCCTGCAGCGTGGTGGCGAAGTTCTCGATGATGACGATGGCCTTGGCGCCGGAATCCTTGAGCTGGTGCTCGAGCTCGCGCGGGGTGTACAACGGATTGACGTTGACGACCACGAGGCCCGCGCGCAGCAGGCCGGCGACGACGACCGGGTACTGCGGCACGTTGGGCATCATGATGGCGACACGGTCGCCTCGCGCCAGGCCCAGCGTCTGCGCGTAGGCGGCGAAGGCGCGCGACAGCTCGTCGACCAGCCGGTAGCTGAAGTCCTTGCCCATGAACTTGTACGCGGGCAGGTCGGCGTACTTTGCGAAGCTGTTGTCCAGCAGTTCGACCAGCGACGCGTATTCGTTCGCGTTCACGTGCGGCGCCACCCCCTCGGGGTAGTGCTTCAACCAGTTGCGTTCCATCTTGTCTCCGGGGCGGGGTCAGTCGCGGTAATGGGAAATTCTTGTTGGGGACGGTACCCGATTCTCGAGATCGGTCCAGGTCGCGCGCCGCGCGGGGTGCGCACGAATCACGTCATTCGACAGCCTTGAGCATGTCCTCGACCACCTTCTTGGCGTCGCCGAACACCATCATCGTCTTGTCCATGTAGAACAGCTCGTTGTCGAGCCCGGCATAGCCGGCCGCCATTGAACGCTTGTTCACGATGACCGTGCGTGCCTTGTAGGCCTCGAGGATGGGCATGCCGTAGATCGGCGAGCCCTTGGTCAATGCCGCCGGGTTCACGACGTCGTTGGCGCCCAGGACGATGGCGACGTCGGCCTGGCCGAACTCGCCGTTGATCTCGTCCATCTCGAACACCTGGTCGTAGGGCACCTCGGCCTCGGCCAGCAGCACGTTCATGTGCCCGGGCATGCGGCCGGCCACGGGATGGATGGCGTACTTGACGGTGACGCCCTTGCTGGTGAGCTTGGCCGCCAGCTCCTTGACCGCGTGCTGTGCTCGCGCCACCGCCAGGCCATAGCCCGGCACGATGATCACGCTCTCGGCGTTGCCCAGGATGAACGCCGCGTCGTCGGCCGAGCCGCTCTTGACCGGACGCTGTTCCGTCGCGCCCGCCGCGGCCGCCCCGGGCTCCGCGCCGAAGCCGCCCAGGATCACGCTGAAGAACGAGCGGTTCATCGCCTTGCACATGATGTAGCTCAGGATCGCGCCCGAGCTGCCCACCAGCGAGCCCGCGATGATCAGCATCGAGTTGTTCAGCGAGAAGCCGATGCCGGCCGCCGCCCAGCCCGAATAGCTGTTGAGCATCGAGACGACGACGGGCATGTCGGCGCCGCCGATCGGGATGATGATCAGCACGCCCAGCACGAAGCTCAGCGCCAGCATGAAGCCGAATGCGACCGGGCTCTCCGTCGCCACGAACGCGATGCCGCACGCCAGCATCGCCACGCCGAGTGCCAGGTTGAGGAAGTGCTGCCCCGCGAACTGCACCGGCGCGCCCTTGAACAGCCGGAACTTGTAGGTGCCCGAGAGCTTGCCGAACGCGATGACCGACCCGCTGAACGTGATCGCGCCGATGGCCGCGCCCAGGAACAGCTCCAGCCGATTGCCGGTGGGGATCGCCTCGCCCCTGGCCAGCCCCGGCTCCAGCGCCGACGGTTCGGCGACGGCGGCGATCGCGATGAACACCGCGGCCAGGCCGATCATGCTGTGGAAGAACGCCACGAGCTCGGGCATCTTGGTCATCTCGACCGTCTTGGCGCGCCAGGCGCCGTAGCCGCCGCCGACGACCAGGCCCAGCAGCACCCAGCCCAGCCCCAGCGGCGTGCCGGCGAGCTTCCAGATCAGCGCTCCGGTGGTCAGGGCCGCGATGGTCATGCCCACCATGCCGAACACGTTCCCGCGGATCGACGTGGTGGGGTGCGAGAGCCCCTTGAGCGCCTGGATGAAGCAGACGCTGGCCACCAGGTACAGCAGCGTGACGAGGTTGAGGCTCATTCGTTCCCCTTCTTGTGCATCTTGTCGAGGCCGGCCACGACCAGGCCGATGATCGAGTCCGCCAGCGCCATCGAGCCCGCGGCGAGGATCGCCACCAGCAGGATGAAGCCCGCGCGGTCGCCGGGCATCGGCGAGAGCAGGCGCAGCGCGTACAGGAACAGCGCGACGCCCGCGATCAGCTGCAGCACGCGCCAGAACGGGCTGCGCGGCGGCGTCGTCATGCCTGGCCGTCCTTGGCGGGGCGTTCCTTCTTCCTGAACATCTCCAGCATGCGCCGCGTGACGAGGAAGCCGCCGAACACGTTGACCGCGGCCAGCGCCACGGCCAGCACGCCCATCGTCCTCGCGAACGCGCCCTCGGTGAGCGCCGCGGCGAGCATCGCGCCGACGATCACGATCGCCGAGATCGCGTTGGTCACCGCCATCAAGGGCGTGTGCAGCGCCGGCGTGACGTTCCACACCACGTGGTAGCCGACGTAGATCGCCAGCACGAAGATGATCAGGTTGATGATCGTGGGAGAGACGATGTCCATGGGGACTCCTCGATGCGATGGATTCGTTGGCGGCGTCGCGCGCGGTCGCGCGTGACGCACGCGAGGCTCACGCGCGCTTGACCTCGCCTTCATGCGTCATGAGGCACGCGGCGACGATGTCGTCCTGGAGGTCGAGATGGAACGCGGCCTCCTTGTCCAGCACCAGCTTCAGGAAGTCGAGCACGTTGCGGGCGTACAGCGACGACGAGTCCGCGGCGACCAGCGCCGGCAGGTTGGTCTCGCCGACGATCGTCACGCCATGCCTGACGACCGTGCGGCCGGCCTCGGTCAGCGGGCAGTTGCCGTCGGTGCCGGCGGGGCCGCGGCCGGCGGCGATGTCGACGATCACCGAGCCCGGCTTCATCGACCGGACCATGTCCTCGGTGACCAGCACCGGCGCGGCGCGGCCCGGGATCAGCGCGGTGGTGACGACGACGTCGGCCTGGGCGACGCGCTTGGCCACCTCCACCTTCTGGCGCTCCAGCCAGGCAGGCGGCATCGGCCGCGCATAGCCGCCGACGCCTTCGGCGGCTTCCTTCTCCTCGGCCGTCTCGTAGGGCACGTCGATGAACTTCGCGCCGAGCGACTCGACCTGCTCCTTGACGCTGGGGCGCACGTCGGTGGCCTCGATGACCGCGCCCAGGCGCTTGGCCGTGGCGATCGCCTGCAGGCCGGCCACGCCCACGCCCAGCACGACGACGCGCGCGGCCTTGATGGTGCCGGCGGCCGTCATCAGCATCGGGAACAGTCGCTGGTACTTGTCGGCCGCGATCATCACGGCCTTGTAGCCGGCGATGTTGGCCTGCGAGGAGAGCACGTCCATGCTTTGCGCCCGCGTCGTGCGCGGCGCGGCCTCGAGCGCGAAGGACGTGAGCTTCGCGCCGGCCAGCCGGGCCAGGCCGTCGCGGTCGAACGGGTTGAGCATGCCCACCAGCACGGCGCCCGGCTTCATCAGACCCAGCTCGTCGGACTGCGGCGCGCGCACCTTCAGGACGAGGTCGGCACCGAGGGCGGCGCCGCGGTCGACGATCTGCGCGCCAGCGGCCACGTAGGCCTCGTCGGTGGCGCTGGCGGCGACGCCGGCGCCCGACTGCACCCGCAGCACATGGCCCTGTGCCTTGAGCTTCTTTGCCGTCTCCGGCGTGACGGCCACGCGCGTCTCGCCCGCCGCCGTCTCCAGCGGAACACCGATCAACATGGATGTCTCCTCGCCAACTTCGTCGTCCTGGTCGCAAGTTCCGGGCCCGGCAGGGCGGCCCGGGCGGGCGGCCGTCCCTTGCAATGGGCCGCGCCCGCGCGATAGCGGCACAGCTTACACACATTGCCCCCCGGCGTTTAGTGGCGCACCTCGGGCCGGTGAGGCGTGCACGCAACGCCACACCCGCTGCGCCATCCCACGGATTCGCTGGCGGCCGCACGCCGGCACCGCCACAATCGCCGGCCATGGCAGCAGATCGTTGGAAGCCGAGCGTCACCGTGGCGGCCGTCATCGAGAAGGACGGACGCTACCTGATGATCGAGGAGATGACGCGGGACGGCCTGCGCATCAACAACCCCGCCGGCGGCCTCGAGGCCGGCGAATCGCCGCTCGAAGGCGCGATCCGCGAGGCGCTGGAAGAGACCGCCTGCCACTTCACGCCGGAGGCGCTGCTGGGCGTGTACATGGCGCGCAATCCCGACTCCGAGCGCGGCCCCGGCGTCACCTACATGCGCTTTGCCTTCTGCGGCACGGCCAGCGACCCGGTGCCCGGGCGCACGCTGGACAGCCCGGTCGTGCGCACGCTGTGGATGACCTACGACGAGATCGTCGCCGCCACGCCGCGGCTGCGCGGGCCTCTGGTGCTGCAATGCATCGCCGACCACCGCGCCGGCCGCCGGCTGCCGCTGGACGCGATCTACACGCATCCGAGCGTCGCCAAGCCGGCCGCCGGCAGCGCCACGGCCGAACCCTAGCCGGCGGGCGCAAGGCCCCTTCGCGGCGCGCAAAGCCCCTGTTTCCTACAATCGAGGCATGTCAGCGAAGCGCGTGGTGGTCGGCCTGTCCGGCGGTGTGGATTCGGCGGTGTCGGCCTACCTGTTGAAGAAGCAGGGGCACGAGGTCGTCGGCATCTTCATGAAGAACTGGGAGGACGACGACGACGACGAGTATTGCTCGACACGCCAGGACTTCCTGGACGCCGCCAGCGTCGCCGACGTGCTGGGCATCGAGATCGAGCACGTCAACTTCGCCGCCGAGTACAAGGACCGCGTCTTCGCCGAGTTCCTGCGCGAGCACCGCGCGGGCCGCACGCCCAACCCCGACGTGCTGTGCAACGCCGAGATCAAGTTCAAGGCCTTCCTCGACCACGCGATGCGGCTGGGCGCCGAGCGCATCGCCACCGGGCATTACGCGCGCGTCCGCTTCAACGAGTCGACGGGCCGCCACGAGCTGCTGAAGGGCCTGGATCCGGGCAAGGACCAGAGCTACTTCCTGCACCGCCTGAACCAGGCGCAGCTGGCGCAGACGCTGTTCCCCGTGGGCGAGCTGCACAAGACCGAGGTGCGCCGCATCGCCGACGAGGTCCGGCTGCCGAACGCGCGCAAGAAGGATTCGACCGGCATCTGCTTCATCGGCGAGCGCCCGTTCCGCGAGTTCCTGAACAAGTACCTGGCGCACGACCCCGGCCCGATCCTGGACGACCGCGGCCGCAGGCTGGGCGAGCACGTCGGCCTGAGCTTCTACACGCTGGGCCAGCGCCAGGGGCTGGGCATCGGCGGCGTCAAGGACAAGCGCAGCCAGCGCGGCGGCGGCGAGCACGCGCCGTGGTTCGTCGCGCGCAAGGAGCTGGCCACCAACACGCTGCGGGTCGTCCAGGGCCACGACCACCCATGGCTGCTCTCGCACCGGCTCAGCGCGATGGATCTCGCGTGGGTCGCGGGCGCCGCGCCGGCGCCGGGCGTGCTGGCGTCCAAGGCGCGCTACCGCCAGGCGGACGCGGCGTGCACGCTGGAGCCGCCGTCCGGCGCCGGTGCGATCGCGCTGACGTTTCCGGAGGCGCAGTGGGCGGTCACTCCCGGACAATCGGCCGTGTTGTACGACGGCGAGGTGTGCCTGGGCGGCGGCGTGATCGAGTCGGCGCAGACGCTGGGGTGACGCCGGGTGGGCGGCCGGCGGTCGGCGGCCGCGCCCGTCGTTCCGCGCGCAGTCGCGGAATGCTCCTCCATCGATGCCGTGCTCCGTGCGGGGTGGATCCTGCGACTTCGCGCAGGATGACCGCCTCTCTTGGCACCCGGACACCGCGCAAACCCGCGGGGTGTCGCCTTCGCGCGTCCCGCGATGGCGCAGTCGTGGCATGCTGCGCGCCGAACTCAGCCACAAGGATCCCGCCCATGCTCGCCACGATCGCCAACGTCTTCGTCGCCCTGATCGCGCTGTTGCACGTCTACATCCTCGTGCTGGAGATGTTCCTGTGGACGACGCCGCGCGGGCGCAAGGCGTTCGGCACCACCGCGGAATTCGCCGAGCAGAGCAAGGTGCTGGCCGCCAACCAGGGGCTGTACAACGGCTTCCTGGCCGCCGGCCTGGCCTGGGGCCTGGCCATGGGCGTCGAGGGGCACGGCGTCAAGCTGTTCTTCCTGGCCTGCGTGCTGGTGGCCGGCGTCTACGGTGGCGTGACGGCCAACAAGCGGATCCTGTTCATCCAGGCGGTCCCGGCGGCCATCGGCCTGGCGCTGGTGCTCGCGGCCGGGGCCTGACGGCCGTCATCCGGCGCGGGAGCGCAGCAGCATCGCAGAATCCACTGCGGCCGGCAGAACGGTCGCCGCCGTGGATCCTGCGACTGCGCAGAGGATGACGGCTTGGCGGGGAGCACCTCTTCCACCTGCTTCGCAGCCGAGCCCATGCCGTGGCCCGCCGTCCTGCATATCCGTTTTCCGCGCATGGAGCTGCGAATTATCCGATTATGCATATTGAAGGGTGCTCAATAATCGATTGCCATATAACGATTCCGGGGCCGTCATGAACTTCCAGCAACTGCGCTCCGTGCGCGAGGCCGTGCGCCGCGGCTTCAACCTGACCGAGGTCGCCCAGGCGCTGCACACGTCCCAACCGGGCGTCAGCCGCCAGATCCGCGAGCTCGAGGATGAGCTGGGCGTCGAGATCTTCGTGCGCGTCGGCAAGCGCCTGACCGGCCTGACGCAGCCCGGCGTCGCCGTGATCCCGTGGGTGGAGCGCCTGCTGCAGGACGCCGAGAGCCTGCAGCGCGCCAGCGAGGAGTTCACGCAGGGCACGACCGGCGTGCTCACCATCGCCGCCACGCACTCGCAGGCGCGCTACGCGCTGCCCACGGCCGTGCGCGACTTCCGTGCCGCCCATCCCGGCGTCCAGCTGCAGCTGCACCAGGGCTCGCCGGAGCAGATCGCGCAGATGCTGCTGACCGGTACCGTCGACATCGGCATCGCCTCGCACCTGCTGGCCGAGCGGCCCGAGCTGGTCGCCCTGCCGTGCTATCGCTGGACGCATTCCATCGTCGTGCCCGAGGGCCATCCGCTGGTGGCCGACGGCGAAGTCACGCTCGAGCGCCTGGCCAAGTACCCCATCATCACCTACGACATCGGCCTGACCGGCCGCTGGAGCATCGATGCCGCGTTCAAGCGCGCCGGCCTGCGGCCCGACATCGTCATCACCGCGATGGACGCCGACATCATCAAGACCTACGTCGACCTCGGCCTGGGCGTGGGCATCCTGGCCTCCATCGCGATGGACGAGGACCAGCCCGGACGCCTGCGTGCCGTCGACGCCCGCCACCTGTTCTCGATCAACACGACCAGCGTGGCCGTGCGCCGCGGCGGCCTGCTGCGCGGCTACGCGTACGACTTCATCCAGACCTTCGCCTCGCACCTGACGCGCGAGGTGATCGAGGCCGCGCAGGCCGCGCCGAGCGACACCGAGCAGGCGCCGCTGTAGAGCGCGCCGCCCGGGCCGTTGGCATTCATGGCCGCACGAAGCGAGAACTATCCGACGGAATCGCGCCCGCGATCCAGGCGAAACCTCAAGCCCGGGCGGAGACTTCCGATGGACGATGTGATGCGCCCCCGATCCCGCGGGCGCCTTCGTTGCCCGTCCTCCCGGTGAACTCTCCGTCGCCCGACCTGAACCCCGCCCCCGTGCTCGACGGCACGCAGGATCCGGCGCGCCTGCTCGAGCAGGCCGACAGGTTGCTCTACATCGACATCCGCGGCGCGGGCGCGCTGGGCCAGCGCGTGCTGGATGCCACCCGCGACGAGCCCACGCTGGCGCTGCGCGGCGACGCCCATTTCCACGTCGCCTTCTCGCTGGCGCGCACCGGCCAGGCCGAGCGCGGCGTCGCGCACAACGAGCTGGCGCGCGCCTCGTTCGCCGCCCATGACGACGCGCGCGGCCTGCTGATGTGCGACCAGTTCGACGCCCTGCATCTGCAGATCCAGGGCAGGCTGCAGGAGGCGCTCGAGCTGCACCTGCGCATCCTCGCGCGCAGCGCCGGCGTCGCGCGCCGTCCGGTCGACCTCTACATCTGCCACAACTCGCGCGCCATCACGCGCAAGCTGCTGGGCCAGCACGACTACATGCTGCTGGACTTCTACGAGGCGCTCGCCACCGCGATGTCCTGCGATTCGCCGGGGCCGCACCTCAACTCGCTGACCAACCTCGGCGGCAGTCACACCGACCTTTGGAACCTGGGCGAGGCCCAGAAGCTGTCGGAGCAGGCGCTGGACCTCGCCGAAGCCGCGGGCGCCTGGTCGTCGTTCGCGGTGGCGGTGTTCAACCTCGCGCAGATCTACGACGGCCTGGGCCTGCGCGAGCACTGCGCGGCGATGCTGGAACGCATCGCCCGCAACAAGGATCGCATCCTGCCCGGCGTCCTCGCCCGCAATACGCCGCTGATGGCGATCGCCCACCTGTGCGCCGGCGACATCGAGGGCGCGGGCGCCTGGCTCGATCCCGGCCTCGCGCAGACCGCGCAGGTCGAGCCGAGCAACCGCACCGACCACGCGCGCGCCCACGCCACGTACCTTCTGGCCACCGGCCGCGCCGCGCAGGCGCACGACATCGTCAAGACCCACCTCGCCGCCGTCGCCACCGCGCCGCTGCAGGATCCGCCCTACTCGCGCATGCGCCTGCTGCACGTGGCCACCGACGTCTGCGAATCGCTGGGCGACACCGCGTGCGCGCTGCGCCACCTGCGCGAGGCGCAGCTGCTGTACGAGACGCTGGTCGACCGCAGCGCGCGCGCCGGCTTCATCGCCACGCAGGTTGCGCACGAGACCGCCCTCGCGCGCGACGACCGCGACCGCGCCCGCGAGGCGCAGGAGCGTGCCGAGGTCGACCGCCGCCGGCTGGCGACGCTGAACCTCGCGCTGGAGGAGCGCATGCGCGAGTCGCAGCGTCTGAACGCGGCACTGCAGCACAAGATCGCCGAAGCCGAGGCGCTGCAGGAGCAGCTGCGCGAGCAGGCGGTGCGCGATCCATTGACGGGCCTGTACAACCGCCGCTTCCTCGACGAGGCCAGCCTCGCGCGCATCCAGCTCGCGCGCCGCCAGGGCACGTCGATCGCGATCGTCCTGATCGACATCGACCACTTCAAGCAGATCAACGACCTCTACGGCCACAGCCGCGGCGACGAGGTGCTGCAGGCCTTCGCCCGCCTGCTGCACGAGCGCATGCGCCGCAGCGACATCGTCTGCCGCTTCGGCGGCGAGGAATTCGTGCTGCTGGTGGACAACCCCGAGGCCGGCGCACTGCTCGACCTGCTCGGCAAGGCCCTGCGCCAGTTCCGCTCGCTGCGCTTCGGCGTCGGCGAGGACCTCATCGACGACTGCACCTTCTCGGCCGGCGTCGCCTGGCTGGGGGCCGACGGCGAGGACTTCGAATCGCTGGTGCGCGTGGCCGACCTGCGCATGTACCGCGCGAAGACCAGCGGCCGCGCGCGCATCTGCCACGCGGACGGCTGAGGCCGCGCCCTCAGGCCGCCGCGAAGCGCGTCACGCGCCGCGGCTTCAGGAACACGCGCGTGCCGGGCACCAGCCCGAAGCGGTCGCGCGCGGCCACGAAGTCCTGGCGCGGCAGCTCCACCTCGACGAAGCTGCCGTCGTCATCGCGTCTGAACTCGATGCGCGTGTTGGGCCCCACCGTGAGCATCTGGCCCACCGTCACCGACCAGGTGCCGGGCGCGGGCGCGTCGACGACGTCGATCTCGTGCGGGCGTACGTAGTCGGTCTCGGCGCCGCGCGCGAACAGGTTCACGTCGCCCAGGAACTGCAGCACGAACGGCGTGGCGGGGTGGTCGTAGACATGGTGCGGCGCCCCCTGCTGCTCGATCCGGCCGGCGTTCATGACGACGACGCGGTCGGCCACCTCCATCGCCTCTTCCTGGTCGTGCGTGACGAACACGCTGGTGACATGCACCTCGTCGTGAAGCCGGCGCAGCCAGCGCCGCAGCTCCTTGCGCACCTTGGCGTCGAGGGCGCCGAAGGGCTCGTCCAGCAGCAGCACCTTGGGCTCGACCGCCAGCGCGCGGGCGAGCGCCACCCTCTGGCGCTGCCCGCCCGAGAGCTGGTGCGGATGGCGGTCGGCGAGCCAGCCGAGCTGCACCAGCTCGAGCAGGTCGGCGACGCGCGCGCGGATCTCGCGCTCGGAGGGCCGCTTCGCCCTGGGCCGCACACGCAGGCCGAACGCGACGTTCTCGGCGATCGTCATGTGGCCGAACAGCGCGTAGTGCTGGAAGACGAAGCCGACGTTGCGATCGCGCACGCCGGTGTTCGTGGCATCTTCGCCGTGGAACAGCACGCTGCCGGTGTCGGGCACCTCCAGGCCCGCGATGATGCGCAGCAGCGTCGTCTTGCCCGAGCCCGACGGACCCAGCAGCGCGACGAGCTCGCCGGCGGGCACGTCCAGGCTCAGGTTGTCGCACACGGCGAGCTCGCCATAGCGCTTGGTGACGTTGCGGACTTCGATGCTCATGATCGCCTTTGCCCCCAGGTCGATGGGTACATCGCCCAGCCCCCCAAGGGGGTGCGGGCCTTCTCGGGAGCGGCCCGTCGCACGGCCCGCTCGGAACGTTGCTCGCTTCGCCCGGTATTCATTCTTTCTCCTGGTCGAACGACGCCTCTGCGCGCCGCTCGACAATGGTCTTGAGCACCAGCGTGACGAGCGCCAGCCCGGCCAGCAGCGACGCGACGGCGAAGGCCGCGGCGAACTGGTAGTCGTCGTAGAGGATCTCGATGTGCAGCGGCAGCGTGTCGGTCTGGCCGCGGATGTGGCCCGAGACCACGCTGACCGCGCCGAACTCGCCCATCGCCCGCGCGTTGCACAGGACCACGCCGTACAGCAGCGCCCACCGGACGTTGGGCAGCGTCACGCGCCACAGGATCTGCCAGCCCGAGGCGCCCAGCACGCGCGCGGCCTCCTCCTGCTCCTGGCCCTGCGCCTGCATCAGCGGGATGAGCTCGCGCGCGATGAACGGGAACGTCACGAACACCGTGGCCAGCACGATGCCGGGCACGGCGAACACGATCTTCAGGTCGTGGTCGCGCAGCCACTCGCCGCACCAGCCCTGCAGGCCGAAGACCAGCATGTAGATCAGGCCCGCGATGACCGGCGACACCGAGAACGGCAGGTCGATCAGCGTCAGCAGCAGGTTCTTGCCGCGAAAGTCGAACTTCGCGACGGCCCACGCGGCAGCCACGCCGAACACGAGGTTCAGCGGCACCGAGATGCCCGCGGCGAGCAGCGTCAGCTTCAGCGCGGAGACGGCGTCCGCGTCGACCAGCGCGGCCCAGTAGACGTCGACGCCCTTGGCCAGCGCCTGTGCGAAGACCGACACCAGCGGGACGACCAAGAACAGCGCGAGGAAGACGAGCGCCACGCCGATCAGCGTGCGCCGCACCCACGCGGGCTCGCCGAGGGCGTCGTGCGCGCGCGGGGATGCGGCCGGGCGCGCGTCCGCCCGCGGGGACGCGGCCGCCACGGCCTGCGGCTGGCCGGAATCGATCACGGCGCTCATCGCCCCTGCCTCCTGCGGGCCCAGGCCTGCAACAGGTTGATCAGCAGCAGCAGCGCGAACGCCGCCACCAGCATCACGACCGCGATCGCGGTGGCGCCCGTGTAGTCGTACTGCTCGAGCTTCGTGATGATCAGCAGCGATGTGATCTCCGAGACCATGGGCATGTTGCCCGCGATGAAGATCACCGAGCCGTACTCGCCGAGCGCGCGCGCGAACGCCAGCGCGAAGCCGGTGAGCAGCGCCGGCATCAACGCGGGGAAGATCACGCGCGCGAAGGTCTGCAGCCGCGACGCGCCCAGCGTGGCGGCGGCCTCCTCCAGCTCGCGCTGCAGGTCCTCGAGCACCGGCTGCACCGTGCGCACGACGAACGGCAGGCCGATGAAGGTCAGCGCGACGAACACGCCCAGGGGGGCATAGGCCACCTTGAACGGCAGCCACCTCCCGATCCAGCCGTTGCTCGCATACAGCGTGGTCAGCGCGATGCCCGCCACCGCGGTGGGCAGCGCGAACGGCAGGTCCACGAGGGCGTCGACGACGCGCCTGCCCGCGAAGCGGTAGCGCACCAGCACCCACGCGACCAGCAGCCCGGACACGCCGTTGACCAGCGCGGCCACCAGGGACGCGCCGAACGTGAGGCGATACGACGCGACGACGCGCGGCGACGTCACCGTCGCGACGAACGTGCCCCAGCTGACCGTGAAGGCCTTGAGGAACACCGCCGACAACGGGACGAGGACGACGAAGCAGAGGTACAGCAGCGCGAAGCCGAGGGACAGGCCGAACCCCGGCAACACGCTGTGCCGCCGCAGCAGCAGGGCGCGCGTGGACATGGTGGAGGCAGCAAGCGACGAGAGGCGATGAGCGGCGCCACGGCCCTGGCAGGGCCAGGGTGGCGCGTTCATCCACTCTAGGACGCACGGCTGCGACCGCCAACGAACCGAAGCGCGCTTCCTTATTCGCGATTCGTCAGGCCGCCCACGGCCGGACGCGGCCGGACGCGGCCGGGGCGAGCCCGGCCACGTCGCGGCGCGCTCGTGGTCAGCGCACCTTGGCCAGCAACGCGGTCAGCTCACCGAGCACTTCACCGATCTGTTTTCGACCTCGCGCGTCCCCCCCCAGCCGGTTGCCGAGCTCCTGCTCGACCAGGCTGACGGTCATGTGCACGTAGGTGCTGTCCAGGGCGCGGCGGACCGCGACCAGCTGGCTCGCGACGTCGATGCCGGGCTGGCCGGATTCGATCATTCGCTGGATACCTCGCAGCTGGCCTTCGGCCCGCTTGAGGCGGTTGAGCATTTCACTGCGGCTTTGTTCATCGACAAGCACGGACATTTTTTGATCCCTCCAACGGCAGCGCTCCTGGTGGGCCGCCGCACTGCCATTGTGGGCTTTTCACCAAGTTTGCATAGGTGGTGCGGTACCCGTTCGCCACGAAATGCTCGTAAATATCGGGGGGGCCCGTCGGGGGGGGCGCGGGTTTGCACGATGCGGCGCGCCGCCGCGCCCCCCGGGGAAACGCGAGGAAAGTCATCGATACGGCTGACGGTATCGACGCATGCTATCGATCGCGACCCGGCTGTCAGCGCACTGTCAGCGTCCGCGCGCCAGCAGCGTCGCGACCTCGGCGGCCGACCGCACGCCCAGCTTGCCGAACACGCGCGCGCGGTGCACTTCCACCGTGCGCACGGAGATGCACAGTTCGTCGGCAATGACCTTGTTCAACTTGCCCGCGGCCACGCGCTGCATCACCTCGCGCTCGCGCTCCGACAGGCTCGCGAGCCGCGCCGCGGTCTCCTCCTCCTTGGAGTCGGCGGCCTGGCGCGCCGCGTCCACGGCCAGCGCGCGCGTGACCTTGTCGACCAGCGCGACGTCGCCCGACGGCTTCTCGACGAAGTCGAACGCGCCCTTCTTCAGCGCCTCCACGGCCATCGGGATGTCGCCATGCCCCGTGAGGAACAGCACTGGCACGCCGCTGCCGCGCGCCACCAGCGCGTCGTGCACCTGCAGGCCCGACATCGGCTCCATGCGCACGTCCAGCACGATGCAGCCGGCCAGCGGCGCCTCGTCGGCGGCGTCGAGGAACTCGGGCCCGCTCGCGTACGCGCGCACGGCCAGGCCGTGCGACTGGAACAGGAAGGTCAGCGCGTCGCGCACCGGCGCCTCGTCGTCGACGAGGTGCACCATCGGTTCGGGCGGACGGGCTTGGAGCGTCGTGGCGTTCATGCAAGGTCCTCGGGTTGCTCGTCGGGCTGCGCGTCGAGCTGCTGCAGCTCCGACGGCGTCCCGCCGGCGGCCAGCGGAAGGGTGAAGGAGAAGCGCGCGCCGCCGAAGGCGCTGGCGGTGGCGTCGAAGGCGCCGTGGTGCGCCTCCACGATGGAGCGGCAGATCGCCAGGCCCATGCCCATGCCGTCGGGCTTGGTCGAATAGAACGGCGTCACGAGCTGCTCGACGCTGCGCCCGCGCAGTCCGGGTCCGGCGTCGTCGACGTCCAGCCGCAGGAAGCCTTCGCCGTCGACCGCGCCCGCCGGCACGCCCGAGCCGGCGCGCGCGATGCTCACGCGCAGGCGGCGTTGCGCGGCCGGCACGCCGGCCATCTCGTCGCACGCGTTGCGCACGAGGTTGAGCACCACTTGCTCGATGAGCACCGGGTCGGCGTCGACCTTCGGCAGGTCCGCCGGGACGACCCATTCGACGTGCAGCTGCAGCCGCCGCAACTCGCGTCCGAGCAGCGCGATCGCGCGGTGGGCGGCCTCGGCGAGATCCATGGTCTCGCGCTGCGGGCTGCGGCGCGTCAGGAACTCGCGGATGCGCTTGACGATCCGGCCGGCCTCGCCGGCCTGGTCGCCCAGGCGAGTCATCGCGTCGAGGATGCGCGGGTCGGGCTGGCCCGCGCGTTCGAGCAGCCGCTTGACGCCGGCGGCATAGCCGGTGATCGAGGTCAGCGGCTGGTTCAGCTGGTGCGCGAGCGCGGAGGCCACCTCGCCCAGCATCGTCAGCCGCGCCTGGTGCGCCATCGTGTCGGTCTGGTGGCGCTCGCGCTCCTCGAGGCGCTTGCGCTCGGTGATGTCCAGGATCGAACCCATCCAGCCGATGTGGCGGCCGCCCGCGTCCACCAGCGGCGCCTCGAAGATCATGACGTCGATCGGCTGGCCGTCCTTGCGCACCCAGCGCGCCTCGTAGCCCTCGCGCGGCGCGCCGCCGGCCAGGTTGCGCAGGTGGCGCGACATGCTGTCGGCGATGGCGTCGGGCGGCCAGTACGGCATTGGCGTCGCGCGGCCGATCAGTTCCTCGGGCCCGAAGCCCACCAGGTCGCAGAACGCGCGGTTGACGTAGACCAGCCGGCCCTCGACGTCGCGCGCCCGCAGGCCCACGGTCAGCGAGTCCTCCATCGCCTGGCGCCACGCGGCCTCGGTGCGCAGGGCCGTCTGCGTGCGCAGCACTTCGTTCATCTGCCAGCGCAGCAGCGCGGTGGCCACCACGATCATCATCAGGAACACGCCCATCATCACGATGGGCAGGCGCAGCCACCACGGCCGCGGCGGCTCGTGCAACGCCAGCTCGAGGTAGGTGTCGGGCATCGCCGGCTCGAGGCTGTGGCGGTGCGACTGCTCGGGCGGGGCTTCGCGGTCGCCGGCCTTGAGCGGATCGGCCACCACCTGCCCGTAGCCGTCGACCAGGCGCACGTCGTACTCGTGCGCGAGCCACCAGGGCACCGTCTGGCGCAGCAGCATCGACGGCGGGTAGCGCACCACCAGATGCCCCGCGGGCCGGCCCTGCGCGTCGTGCAGCGGCGCGCTCAGGTGCGCGCTGATGCCGGGCCGCTCGGTGATGTTCACGCCCTCGGGCACGACGGCGACCAGCCGCGTGTCGGCGTCGATCCAGCTCACGCTCTGCCACAGCCGCGCGAGTCCGTCGACGACGGCCTCCTGGCGCCCGAGCGCGTCGGGCGGCTGCGTGGTGTCGAAGCTGCGCGCGAGCTCGTTGAGCTGCACCTGCTCCTCGGCCACGCGCTCGGTGATCTGGCTCTCGAGCGACAGCGAGTCCGTGATGAGCTGGCGCTGGCGCGACTCGAGGTCCGCGCGGTCGGACAGCTCCAGCCACGTGGCCACCGACACCGTGAACAACACTGACAGCACCAGCGGCACCCACCACCACGCGCCGCGCCGCGCGAGCGCGCGCGCCCAGCGGCGGCTCGGGGGCGGCGTCTGGCTCGGCGGCGACGGCAGGTCGGGCTGCATGGCGGCAGTCTATGTCGATGTCCGGTGGCGGGCACGTGGCGCGCAGGGACGATGTGGGAGTCCACAATTTCCAGTGCGCACGGGGCCTGCCGACAATCCATCCACTCGAGACGAGCCTCTGCCGCCGCTGTAGCCTTGCGGCAGCCTGAACCCGATAACGAATCCACAGCCCCAGGAGACCCGCATGCAGACCACTTCCCGCCGCCAGGTTCTCGGCGCCGCCGCCGCGCTCGCCACCACGGGCATCGCCTCGACGGCGCGCGCGCAGGCTCCCATCACGATCAAGTTCAGCCACGTCGTCGCGCCCGACACGCCCAAGGGCAAGGGCGCGCTGCGCTTCAAGGAACTGGCCGAGGAACGCACCAAGGGCAAGGTCAAGGTCGAGGTCTACCCGAACAGCCAGCTGTACAAGGACAAGGAAGAGATGGAGGCGCTGCAGCTGGGCTCTGTCCAGATGCTCGCGCCCTCGCTGTCGAAGTTCGGCCCGCTGGGCGTCAAGGAATTCGAGGTGTTCGACCTGCCGTTCCTGTTCAAGGACACGGCCGCGTTCAAGAACGTCACCGAAGGCGCGCTGGGCGCGCAGCTGTTCGCCAAGCTCGAGCCCAAGGGCATCCGCGGCATGGCCTACTGGGACAACGGCTTCCACCAGATGTGTGCCAACCGCCCGCTGCACCACGTGGCCGACTTCAAGGGCCTGAAGATGCGCATCCAGTCGTCCAAGGTGCTGGACGCGCAGATGCGCGCGCTCGGCGCCATCCCGCAGGTGATGGCGTTCTCCGAGCTGTACCAGGCGCTGCAGTCGGGCGTGGTCGACGGCACCGAGGGCACGCCGTCGAACTTCTACACGCAGAAGATCTACGAGGTGCAGAAGCACATCACGCTGTCCAACCACGGCCACCTCGCCTACGCGGCCATCGTCAACAAGAAGTTCTGGGACGGCCTGCCCGCCGACATCCGCACGACGCTGGACGGCTGCATGAAGGACGCGACGACCTACGCCAACGCGATCGCCGCCACCGAGAACGTGCAGGCGCTGGAGAAGATCCGCGCCAGCGGCAAGACCACCGTCTACCAGCTGACCCCGGCCGAAGCCCTCGAGTGGAAGAAGGTCCTGATGTCGGTGCACAAGGACATGGAAGGCCGGGTCGGCAAGGACGCCGTCGCCGCCGCCTACAAGGAAGCCGGCTTCGTGCCGGTCTGATCCGGGCCCGAGGCGCCCGGGGTTCGCCGGGGGCCGCTCCCGATTGACGGCGCGCGCGGCCGCGTCGTCCACTCCCTGCAGACGCCGGTCGCCATGCGCGGCCGCGCCGTCCCGTCCTGCCCGCTCCAATTTGCGCCCCGGCGCGAGAAAGGCATCCGATGTTCGGTCGCTTCATCGACCACCTCGAAGAGTGGCTCATCGCGTTCCTCATGGGCGCGGCGACGCTGCTGATCTTCGTGGCGGTCGTCCAGCGCTACGCCGCTGGCGCGCACTACCCCACCTGGCTGCAGTGGCTGCAGGATGCCCTGTTGAAGATCAACCTCAGCTGGGCCCAGGAACTGTGCATCTACATGTTCATCTGGATGGCCAAGTTCGGCGCCGCGTACGGCGTGCGCCACGGCACCCACGTCGGCGTGGACACGCTGGTGCGCGCGCTGCCGCCCAAGCCGGCGCGCTGGCTCACGCTGTTCGGCCTGTTCGGCGGTGCCGTATTCACGGTGGTGATCGGCACGATGGGCTCGGTGCTCGTCTGGGACGACGGCATGCACTACGCGCTGTTCCATGCCCTCGGCCGGAACGTGGACGACCTCACCGAGGGCGCCACCACGCCCGACCTCGAACTGCCGGTGTGGATCGAGTACATGTGCATCCCCGTGGCCTCGTACCTGATGTGCTTCCGCTTCCTGCAGGTGATGGTCAAGTTCTGGAAGACCGGCGAGCTGCCCAAGCACGAGGTCGCCCATGTCGAGGGCCTGCCGGACGTCGACAACTATGAACCGACGCCCCAGGGGAGCATCGTCAAATGAATGCGCTGATCATCTTCACCCTGCTGGTGATGCTCATGCTCACCGGCATGCCGGTGTCCATCGCGCTCGGCCTGACCGTGATGGGGTTCTTCTTCTTCCTGAGCGACGTGCCCATGGCCAGCGTCGGCATGAAGCTGTTCGAGGGCCTCAACAGCTTCCCGATCATGGCGATCCCGTTCTTCATCCTGGCGGGCAACTTCCTCACCAACGGGGGGGCGGCCAAACGGATGATCCGGTTCGCCGCGACGATGGTGGGCCACATGTACGGCGGCCTGGGACTGGCCGGCGTGCTGGCCTGCGCGCTGTTCGCCGCGATCTCGGGCTCGTCGGTGGCCACCGTCGTGGCGATCGGATCGATCATCCTGCCGGCGATGGTGGAGGCGGGCTACCCGAAGCGCTTCTCAGCAGGCGTGATCACCACGTCGGGCGCGCTCGGCATCCTGTTCCCGCCGTCGATCAACCTGGTGATCTTCTCGATCGCCACCAACGGCATGAACGCCACCGGCCCGGACGGCAACCCGGTGCCCACGGCGTCGGTCGGCGACCTGTTCATCGCCGGCGTCGTCCCCGGCGTCGTGCTGTCCGTGCTGCTGGGCGTGACCACCTGGTACCGCGCCCGCAAGTACGACTACCCGCGCATGCCGCGCGAGACCTGGGGCGCGCGCTGGAAAGCCTTCCTCGATGCGTTCTGGGGCCTGGCGCTGGTCATCATCATCATCGGCGGCATCTACAGCGGCATCTTCACGCCCACCGAGGCCGCGGCCATCGCGGCGGTGTATGCGTTCTTCATCTCGGTGTTCGTCTACAAGGACCTCAAGCTCAAGGACGTGCCCAAGGTGCTGCGCAACGCGGCCGCGATGAGCTCGATGCTGCTGTACATCATCACGAACGCGGTACTGTTCTCGTTCCTGCTGACGTCCGAGCAGATCCCGCAGGCGATGGCGACGTGGATGGCCTCGCAGGGCTTCGGCGTGGTGGTGTTCCTGTTCCTGGTCAACATCATCCTGCTGGCGGCCGGCAACTTCATGGATCCGTCGGCCATCGTGCTGATCATGGCGCCCATCCTGTACCCCGTGGCCGTCAAGCTGGGCGTCAACCCGGTGCACATGGGCATCCTGATGGCCGTCAACATGGAGGTCGGGATGTGCCACCCGCCGGTGGGCCTGAACCTGTACGTGGCCTCGGGCATCACCAAGATGGGCATCACCGAGCTGACGGTGGCCGTGTGGCCGTGGCTGCTCACGATGATCGGCTTCCTGCTGGTGGTCACGTACTGGCCTGCGCTGTCGCTGTGGCTGCCGCACCTGCTGGCGCACTGACGCCGCTCCGTCCCTGACGAGGCCCCGGCCGCGCGAGCGCCCGGGGCCTCGTTTCTTGCGGGCGCCCGCCTGGCGGCGGCACCGGCCCGCTAAGATCGCGCCTTCCGCCTCGCGGCCCCGACCGTTCCCATGCGCCTGCCGTCCCTGCCTTCGCCCGCCCTCCTCCGTCCCGTCTCCCGTCTCGCCCCCGTTGCGGTCGCCTGCGGCCTGGCGCTGCAAGCCGGGGCGGCGCACGCCCAGTTCGCCGGCGATGCCGGGTCCGCGGGCGCCGCCGCGCCGGTGCGCTCGCTCGACGCCCGCGTGCGCCTGGGCGCCGAGAAGGTGCGGCTGCCCGGGCATGAACGCATGGGCCTGCTGGGCCTGACGGAACTGCTCAACGTGGGCGGCGAGTTCTGGGCCGGCCCCGCCGTCTATGGTGCGGCCACCGGCCGCCGCGGCGGCTTCTTCGTGCCCGGCGTCGAGGGCGCCTGGTCGCATCCGTTCGGCGACTTCATCGCCATCGATGCCGGCGTGTTCGCCGGCGGCGGCGGCGGCGGCGCGGCGCCGGTGGGCGGCGGCCTGATGCTGCGCCCGCATGTCGACCTCGTCTTCCGCCTGCCGGGCCTCTACATGGGGCCGACCTACTCCAAGGTGTGGTTCCCCAACGGCCAGATCAACTCCAACCAGTTCGGCTGGATGCTCAACGTCGATTCGTCGTTCCGCTATCGTCCCGCCGATTTCACCGGCGTGGCCACCGATGGCAGCGCGACGGGCCTGGGCTTCGACCATGTCGACGCGACGCTGACCATCGTGCACCCGCGCAACGCCGTCGCGACGACGGGCGCCCGGCTGGCGAGCCGCATCGGGCTGGTGGGCCTGCGCGCGGAACGCAGCGTCGACGGGCCCCTGTGGGCCGGCATCGAGACCGCCGGCGCCGCCTCGGGCGGCGTCGCCGGCTATGCCGAGGTGCTGGGCACGGCGGGGCTGCGCTGGCCGGTGGCCGGCGACCGGCTGAGCGCCGGCGTGCGCGTCGCGGCAGGCCTGGCCGGGGGCGGCGGCATCGACACCGGCGGCGGCCTGCTGGTCAAGGCGGCGGCGGGCGCGACGCTGCGCGTGACCGACACGCTGGGCCTGGGCGCCGAGGTCGGCGTCGTCGACTCGCCCCGGCACGGCCACTACAAGGCCAGCACGGCCGCCGTCTCGCTCAACTGGGCGCTGGACGCACCCCAGGCCGACCTCGGCAGCTGGGTCGCCACCCGCCCCGGCACGCCGACGCGCATGGAGTTCGGCTCCGGTGTCGAACGCTACCGGGCCGCGCGCAAGACGGGCGGCACCGAGCCGCTGGACGGCGTCGTGCTGCAGGTCAACCGCTTCGTCGCGCCCAACCTCTACGTCACCGGCCAGGCGCACAGCGCGTTCGCCGGCGGCGCGGGCGCGTACTCGGAGGGCCTGTTCGGCGTCGGCGCCCAACTGCCGGTGACGCAGCGCCTGCGGCTCGGCCTCGAGGCGCTGGCCGGCGCGGCCGGCGGCGGCGGCGTGGACACCGGCGGCGGCGCCGTCGCCCAGGGCCGCGCGTACGTGGACGTCGCGCTCACCGATTCGCTGTCGCTGCGGGTGGCCGGCGGCAAGATCAAGTCGGTGCGCGGCAGCGGCGGGCTGGACGCGACCGTCGTCGACGCGGCGCTCGTGTTCCGCTTCGGCGTCGACCGCTCCAACAGGCGCTAGAAGAGGCCCCGGGCGCGGCGATTGCCGCTTCCGGCTCCCGCGCGCCGTCGCCGCGCTGTCAGGAGCCGCCATGCCCCGCTCGATCTGGAAAGGCGCGATCGCCTTCGGCCTCGTCCACGTGCCCGTGGCGCTGTATCCGGCGTCGCAGGAGGACGACATCGACTTCGACTGGCTCGACAAGCGCTCGATGGATCCGGTCGGCTACCAGCGCATCAACAAGCGCACCGGCAAGCCGATCACCAAGGAGAACATCGTCAAGGGCGTCAAGCAGGAGGACGGCACCTACGTGCTGATGGACGACGACGAGATCCGCAACGCCTATCCCAAGACGATGCAGACCATCGAGATCGAGGGTTTCGTGAAGGCCGCCGAGATCCCGTTCGTCTACCTCGAGAAGCCGTACTACCTCGAGCCGCTGCCCAAGGCCGACAAGGTCTACGCGCTGCTGCGCGAGGCGATGATCGCCGACGACGTGATCGGCATCGCACGCGTGGTGATGCACACCAAGGAGCACTTGGCCGCGCTGATGCCCGACGGCCCGATGCTCGTGCTCAACACGCTGCGCTGGGCCACCGAGGTGCGCAAGTGGAACGAGCTGCGCATCCCGGAGGCGGGCAAGGCCGCCACCAACCTCAAGGAGGCGGAGCTGAAGATGGCCAAGCAGCTCGTCTCCGAGCTGACGGTCAAGTGGAAGGCCGACGCGTACCACGACCACTTCGCCGAGGCGATCAAGAATCTCATCAAGGCCAAGGTCGAGGCGGGCGCCACGCACGAGGTGACTCCGATCGAGGCGCCGATGGACACCTCCGCGCCCTCCAACGTGGTCGACCTGACCGCGCTGCTCAAGAACAGCCTGGGCAAGCGCCGGCAGGCCGCGGAATCGGAGCTGGAGGCCGAGGCGCAGGCCGATGCCAGGCCGGCGCGCAAGGCCGCCGCGAAGGCGCCGGCCAAGTCCGCGGCGGCCAGGAAGCCGGCCGCCAGGAAGGCCGCGCCGGCCACGCGCGCCAAGGGCACGCCGTCGCTCGCGCGCAAGCGGGCGTGAGGCGGCGCACGGGCATGGCGAATGCTGAATGCGGGCCATGCCCACCGCCCCGCGAACCTCGACTTCCCGCGCCCCCGCGCGCGCGCCGCGCGTGACGCGCGTGACGCGCGCGGCCGCGCCGGCAACCGCCAAGCGCTCGCGCGCGAAGACCCCGTCCTCCGATGACGGCCCGCCACTGGCCCGCTACCAGGCCAAGCGCGACTTCACGATCACCTCCGAGCCCGGCCCGGTGCGGGCGCGGCCGGGCAGGCAGCTGTCGTTCGTCATCCAGAAGCACGACGCCACCCGGCTGCACTACGACTTCCGCCTCGAGCTCGACGGCGTGCTGCTGTCCTGGGCGGTGCCCAAGGGCCCGAGCTTCGATCCGAAGGAAAAGCGCCTGGCGGTGCACGTCGAGGACCACCCCGTCGCCTACGGCACGTTCGAGGGCACGATCCCGCCGGGCCAGTACGGCGCCGGCACCGTCATCGTCTGGGACAACGGCACGTGGGAGCCGGTGGGCGACCCGCGCGCGGGCATGAAGGCCGGCAAGCTCGTGTTCCGGCTGCACGGCAGGAAGGTCGCGGGACTGTGGGAGCTCGTGAAGATCGCCAAGCCGGGCGAACGCCAGGAACCGTGGCTGCTGTTCAAGAAGCACGACGAATGGGAGCGGCCGCATGCCGAGTACGACGTCGTCAGCGCCCTGCCCGACAGCGTCGTCGCGCATCCGCTGCCGCTGCTGGACGCGCCCGCTCCCGCGAACGGGCCCGCGCCGCGCCGGGCGAGCGCCGAAACGCTCGAAGCCGGCGAATCCTCGGCCGTCGCGGCGACCGCCGCCGCAGCGCCCGCCAAGACAGGCAAACCGGGGCGCGGGACCGCGAAGGCGCGGGCACCGGCGCTCGATCCCGCCGCTCTGGAAGGCGCGCGCAAGGCCGCCTTGCCCGAGTCGCTGTCGCCGCAGCTGGCCACGCTCGCCAAGGCCGCGCCGACGCATGGCGACTGGCTCTACGAGATCAAGTTCGACGGCTATCGCCTGATGACGCGCATCTCCCGTGGCAAGGTGACCATCACCACGCGCGGCGGCCACGACTGGACGCACAAGATGGCGCCGCTGGCCGAGGAGCTCGCCACGCTGGGCATCGACGACGCCTGGCTCGACGGCGAGGCCGTCGTGCTCGACGCGGACGGCCTGCCGCAGTTCAACCTGCTGCAGAACGCGCTCGACTCGCGGCGCAGCGCCGAAGCCATCGTCTACTACGTGTTCGACGTGCCGTTCCTCGGCGGGATCGACCTGCGCGGCGTGCCGCTGCAGGCGCGCCGCGCGCTCCTCAGGCAGGTGATCGAATCGCACCGCGGCGACAAGGTGCGCTTCAGCGACGACTTCTCCGCCGACGCGAGCGAGGTGCTGGCCGCGGCCTGCCGCCTCAAGCTCGAGGGCGTGATCGCCAAGCGCCGCGACGGGCTGTACACGTCGTCGCGCTCGACCGACTGGCTCAAGCTGAAGTGCCAGCAGCGCCAGGAGTTCGTCATCGGCGGCTTCAGCGACCGCAGCGACAATGCCAAGGCGATCGGCGCGCTGACGCTGGGCTACTTCGACGAGCACGGCAAGCTGCAGTACGCGGGCCGCGTGGGCACGGGCTGGAGCTCGGCCGACGCCGTGGCACTGCGCACGAAGCTGGCCAGGCTGGAGACGGACAAGTCGCCATTCCCCGTCGGCACCTCGCGCTCGACGCGCTGGATGACGCGCCCCGCGGCGGAGGATCATTGGGTCAAGCCGCAGCTGGTGGCCGAGGTCGGCTTCGCGGAATGGACGCCCGATGGCAGCATCCGCCATGCGTCGTTCCAGGGCTTGCGCGAGGACAAGGCCGCCAGGGACGTCGGACGCGAGCGCGCCAAGGCGCCACCCACCTCGGAGAAGGCCGTGACAGCCACGAAGACATCGACACGTACCGCGACGAAGGCCGCGGCGCCAGCGACGAGGACCGCGGCCAAGGCCGGTACGGCGGAGGTCGAGGGCGTGCGCATCTCGCACCCCGAGCGCGTGATCGACGCCGCGAGCGGCCACACCAAGCTCGATCTCGCGCGCTACTACGCCAGCATCGCGGAGTTCATGCTGCCGCACCTGAAGTCGCGGCCCGTGTCGCTGGTGCGCGCGCCCGAGGGCGTCGGGCACGAGCTGTTCTTCCAGAAGCACGCCGACGTGCGCACCATGCCCGGCGTGAAGGACCTGTACGGCCTGTGGGAAGGTCACGATCCGCTGATCGAGATCCCGTCGGCCAAGGCGTTGATCGCCGCCGCGCAGATGAACGTCATCGAGTTCCACACCTGGAACTCCGTCAAGCAGAAGGTCGACAAGCCCGATCGCATGATCTTCGACCTCGACCCCGGCGAGGGGGTGAAGTTCGACCAGGTACGCGAGGCGGCGCAGCTGATGCGTGCGTTGATGGAGGAACTGGGCCTGCGCTGCTGGCTCAAGACCAGCGGCGGCAAGGGCCTGCACGTGGTGGTGCCGATGTCGGCGCGGCTCGACTACGACACCGTCAAGGCGTTCTCGCAGCGCATCGTGCAGCACATGGCCGCAACGATCCCGCAGCGCTTCGTCGCCAAGAGCGGCGGCTCGAACCGCGTCGGCAAGATCTTCATCGACTACCTGCGCAACGGCTTCAACGCCACCACCGCCGCGGCGTTCTCCGCGCGGGCGCGGCCGGGCCTCGGGGTGTCGATTCCCGTCGCCTGGGACGAGCTGCCCGACCTGCGAGGCGGCGACCACTGGACGATCTCGGACGCACGCGACCGGATGTCGTTCCAGAAGGCCGACCCCTGGGCCGACTACTGGTCGTGCAAGCAGACGATGACGGCGGCGATGAAGGCACTCGATGCCGTGAGTTGACGCGGCGGGGAAGTCCCGAGCGGCGCGCCATGGCCGCGCACCGAGAATGGCGCGGATGGACTTCAAGGACTACCTCGCCTGCGATGCCACGCAACTCGCCGCGCTCATCGCCAGGCGCGAGGTGAGCGCGCACGAGCTGCTGGCGCTCGCACTGGGCCAGCTGGCACGAACGCAGCCCCGCATCAACGCGGTCTGCCGACTGATGGAGGCCGAGGCGCGCGCGCAGCTCGCCGCGCCGTTGCCCGAAGGACCGTTCGCGGGCGTGCCTTTCCTGCTCAAGGACGGCGTGCAGGACGTCGCGGGCCTGCCCACCGGCTATGGCAGCGCCGGCATGCAGCACGTCGTGCCGACCGAGACGGCGGCCATCGTGCGGCGCTACCTCGCCGCGGGGCTCGTGATCTTCGGCAAGACCAACCTGCCCGAATTCGCGCTCAAGGGCGTCACCGACTCGCGCGCCAACGGCCGCACCAACAACCCGTGGGACGTCGAGCGCGTGCCCGGCGGATCGAGCGGCGGCGCGGCGGCCGCCATCGCGTCGGGCGTGCTGCCGATGGCCGCGGCGGCGGACGGCGGCGGGTCGATCCGCATCCCGGCCGCGTGCTGCGGGCTGTTCGGGCTGCGGCCGTCACGCGGTCGCGTCTCGTCCGGCCCGGGCATCGGCGAGGCCTGGTTCGGCGCGTCGAGCGAAGGCGTGATCTCGCGCAGCGTGCGCGACACCGCCCGCATGCTGGACGCGCTGGCGGGCGCGGAGCCGGGCGACCCGGTGGTGATCGCTCCGCCGGATACGCCGTACGCGCAGGCCATCGAGCGGCCGCCGGCCGCGCTGCGCATCGGCTTCACGGCGGCATCGCCGCTGGGCACGTCCGTCCACCCCGAGGCGAAGGCCGCCGTCGACGACGCGGCGCGCCTGCTCGCCGCGCTGGGCCATCACGTCGAGGAGGCCGCGCCCGACGTCGACGGCCGGCTGCTGGCGAGCAACTACCTGCACATCTACTTCGGACAGGTGCCCGCCGCGATGGCGCGGGCGTATGCGGCCGGCGCGAAACGCAGCGAGTTCGAGCCGATGACGCGCATCCTCGAGACGCTCGGCAAGGCCACGTCCGCGGGCACGCTCACTGCGCACCTGGCGCAATGGAACCAGCATGCCCGCGCGCTCGCGAGGTTCCACCAGCGCTTCGACCTGCTGCTCACGCCCACGCTCGCGCACCCGCCCGTGCGCCACGGCGCGGGCGACCCGCCGCCGTGGCAGCAGGCCGCGCTCGACGTGCTCGATCGCTCCGGCCTGCTGAGCCTGCTCGCGCGCACCGGCCTGGCGGCATCGACGGTGGACAAGATCGCCACCGACAGCCTGCAGTACGTGCCGTTCACGCAGCTCGCCAACCTGACCGGCACGCCGGCGATGAGCGTTCCGCTGCACTGGACGGCCGACGGCCTGCCGCTGGGCGTGCAGTTCGTGGCGCCGTTCGGGCGCGAGGATCGGCTGCTGCAGCTGGCCGCGCAGCTGGAGCAGGCGCGGCCGTGGTTCGAGCGGCTGCCGGGGTGGGTCGTCGGAACGCCTTGAGGCCCGGCGATTTTCCTGATCGACTGCCAGATCCGCCCCGAGCATCGGATGAGAGCTCGAGCGCAGGGAATCGTCTCCTTCCGACCTGGCCCGGCCACACGGCCAAGGATGACAAGAGGCCTGGCTCCTCGCGGGGCCAGGCCTCCATCAACAAAAAAAGAAGTTAAGTCAGTTTCAGAACGGAATGTCGTCGTCCATGTCGTCGAACCCGGTCGACGCCTTGGGCGCCGGGCGCGGGGCCGGAGCGGGGCGCGCGGCCGGGCGCGACGTGTTGCGATCCTCGTTGCCGTCGACGCCGTCGCGCGGGGCCAGGTAGCGGCCGCCGGAGCCTCCGCCGCCTTCGTCGCCGCCGCCACCGCCATCGCGGCCGCCCAGCATCTGCATCTGTTCGGCGACGATGTCGACCGTATTGCGCTCGATGCCGTCCTTGTCGGTGTACTTGCCGTACTTCAGGCGGCCCTCGATGTAGACGGGCTTGCCCTTCTTCAGGTACTCGCCGGCGATCTCGGCCAGGCGGTCATAGAACGTGACGCGGTGCCACTGGGTGTCCTCGATGCTCTCGCCGCTGGCCTTGTCCTTGCGGCGGCTGGAGGTGGCGACCGAGACGTTGCAGATGGCGGTGCCGCTGGGCGTGTAGCGAACTTCCGGGTCGCGCCCGCAGTTGCCGATGAGGATGACTTTGTTGACTGACGCCATGTGCGTGCTCCAGGAAAGGCGGGGGACGGCTCCCCCGTGGCCGGCCGCCGATTGGCGGCTTCGATGGAATTCCGCACCGGGTGGCGGCGCGCTGTCGAGGCGGGGCCGGCCGGTGGTGCGGAAGGTGAGGCTCGATTATGCCGGGGCGCCCCGCCAGACGGCCGGCGCGCGACGGCTCGTTTTCCCCTGAAAAGCCGTTCAGGGCTCGCCGTCCCAGTAGTCGAGGTCGGTGTCCAGCCGGTTCATGCGCGAGACGGCCGCGCCGTGGGCCAGGATCTTGTTGGAATCCGGATACTCGCAGACCTCGGGCGACTCCTTGGTCGAGATCGACAGGTACTTCAGCGGCGCGTCCGAGGTGTTGATCATCTGGTGCGGATATTCCGGCCCGGGCGGCACGAAGATCACGTCGCCCGCCTTGACGGCCAGCATCTCGCCGGCCACGCGCATCGTGCCGTGGCCCTCGATGACGATGAACATCTCCTCCTGGGCATGATGCAGGTGGTAGGGGCAGCCGCGCTTGCCCGGCTCGAGGATGTCGATGCTGGCGCCCAGCTTCTGCGCCGCGGTGCCGCGCGCCAGGCGGGCGCCGGCGCCGTCGTACAGCGGCTCGCGGGTCTCGCGCGCGAGCGGAACGTCGTTGAAATTGCGGATGAGCTTGGCGCGGAGTTCTTCGGCTTTGGCGGACATGGCATCTCCGGTGGATCGAGCGGGCCATTCTGCGACACGCCGCCCGGTCGCGCAGCCGGACGGTCACCGGCGCGGCAGCCCGGCCGCGCGCATGGGCGCGGCGCGCGAAATCCCGCCGAATTCGGCCGCCTCGCGGCCGGCCGGCTTCACATGCGCCCTGTACCATTGGCAGCCTCCTTCCCTGGCTTTCCAGCGCGCCGCACCGGCTCTCCCCGTGTCCGATCTCGACTACGACGACTACGACTTCGATTCCCTGCCCGCCACGCGTCCCGCGGGGTCCGACGAGGGCGCGCGGATCGCCGCCGACCCCGCCAAGCGCCGCGGCGCCAGCGATGCCGATCTGCACGGCATCCTGCAGCAGGTGTTCGGCTACAGCGCGTTCCGCGGCGAGCAGCAGCGCATCGTCGAGACGGTGACCGGCGGCGACGACGCGCTGGTGCTGATGCCCACCGGCGGCGGCAAGAGCCTGTGCTACCAGGTACCGGCCATCGCGCGCCATCGCGCGGGGCTGGGCGTCACGCTGGTCATCAGCCCGCTGATCGCGCTGATGCACGACCAGGTCGGCGCGCTCGAGGAACTGGGCGTGCACGCCGCCTTCCTCAACTCGTCGCTCACCGGCGAGGAAGCGCAGCGCATCGAGCGCGAGATGATGAGCGGCCGGCTGGTGCTGCTGTACGCGGCGCCAGAGCGCGTGACCAACCCGCGCTTCATGGCGATGCTCACGTCGCTCGACGAGCGCGGCCTGCTGAGCCTGGTGGCCATCGACGAGGCGCACTGCGTCAGCCAGTGGGGCCACGATTTCCGCGAGGACTACCTGCAGCTCGCGCAGCTGCACGAGCGCTTCCCCAACGTGCCGCGCGTGGCGCTCACCGCCACCGCCGACGACCACACGCGCGCCGACATGCGCGAGCGCCTCGCGCTGGCGGGCGCGCGCGAGTTCATCTCGAGTTTCGACCGCCCCAACATCCGCTACACCATCGTCGAGAAGGACGAGGCCAGGAAGCAGTTGCTGCGCTTCCTGCGCGACGAGCACGAGGACGACGCCGGCATCGTCTACTGCCAGAGCCGCAAGAAGGTCGAGGAGACCGCGGCCTGGCTCTGCTCCGAGGGCATCTCGGCGCTGCCGTACCACGCAGGCCTGGACGCCGACGTGCGCCGCCGCCACCAGGATCGCTTCCTGCGCGAGGACGGCCTGGTGATGTGCGCCACCATCGCGTTCGGCATGGGCATCGACAAGCCCGACGTGCGCTTCGTCGCCCACCTGGACCTGCCCAAGAACATCGAGGGCTACTACCAGGAGACGGGCCGCGCCGGCCGCGACGGGGCGCCGGCCGACGCCTGGATGGCCTACGGCCTGGCCGACGTCGTCAACCAGCGCCGCATGATCGACGAGAGTCCGGCCAACGACGAGTTCAAGAAGCTGCAGCGCGGCAAGCTCGACGCGCTGCTGTCGCTGGCCGAGGCGCACGACTGCCGGCGGGTGCGTCTGCTCGCGTACTTCGGCGAGCACAGCACGGCCTGCGGCAATTGCGACAACTGCCTCAATCCGCCCGCCACCTGGGACGCGACGGAGGCCGCGCGCATGGCGCTGTCCACCGTCTACCGCTTCCGCCAGCACTCGGGCCTGAGCTTCGGCGCCGGCCATCTCATCGACGTGCTGCGCGGCAAGGTCACCGACAAGACCACGCAGCACGGCCACGGCGAGCTGTCGACCTTCGGCATCGGCGCCAAGTGGTCCGAGCAGCAGTGGCGTGGCGTGATCCGCCAGCTGCTGTCGCTGGGCCACCTGCAGTCCGAAGGCGAATACAACACGCTGGTGCTGACCGACAGCGCGCGTTCGGTGCTCAAGGGCGAGGTGCCCATCCTGCTGCGCGAGCAGCGCGAGGTCCCCAAGGGCTCGGGCCGCACGCGCCGGGCGAGCGGTTCGACCGGCCGCAGCACGTCGGCGCCGATCAAGCTCGACGCGGCCGGCGACCAGCGCTTCGCCGCACTGCGCGCCTGGCGCTCCGAGGTGGCGCGCGAGCACAACCTGCCGGCCTACATCGTCTTCAACGACGCCACGCTGGCGCAGATGGCCCAGCAGGCGCCGTCCTCGCTGGACGAGCTGTCGGGCATCAGCGGCGTCGGCGCGAAGAAGCTCGAGGCCTACGGGCGCGAGATCCTGCGGGTGCTGGAGGCCGCGGGCTGACGAAACGTCTCGGCAGTGGTGGATCCTGCGACTGCGCGCAGGATGACATGCCGCGCTGGATTGCGCAGGGCGTCATCGCGCCCCGCCAGCCCGCAGGCCACGACAGAGGCATGGGTCCTGCGACTGCGCGCAGGATGACATGCCGCGCTGGACTGCGCAGGGCGTCATCGCGCCCCGCCAGCCCGCAGGCCACGACAGAGGCCCGCCATCCCGCGCGCAGTCGCAGGATCCACCCCCGCCAAGACGCTTCCCGCATTGCCCTCGCCCGAGCAACGCCGTCGCAACCGCGCGATGATGCGCGCCACACATGACGACCTCCTCGCTCGACAACCCGCCCACGCCCCTCGCCGCCCGCCTCGCTGCGTTCACCCCGCTGCTGTTCGTCGTGCTCTGGAGCACCGGTTTCATCGGCGCCAAGCTGGGCCTGCCCGACTGCGAGCCGCTGACGCTGCTGACGCTGCGCTATGCCGCCGTGCTGGTGCTGATGGGCGCGATCGCACTCGCCACGCGCGCGCCCTGGCCTGCGTCGCCCGCGCAATGGGTGCACATCGGCGTGTCGGGCCTGTTGATCCATGCCGTGTACCTGGGCGGCGTGTTCACGGCGATCCGGCTCGGGCTGCCGGCGGGCGTCACGGCGCTGGTCGTCGGCCTGCAGCCGGTGCTGACGGCGCTTGGCGCCGGGCTGCTGCTGCGCGAACGCGTGCGCGCCACGCAATGGGCCGGGCTCGCGCTGGGCCTGGCGGGCGTGGTGCTGGTGGTCGCGCGCAAGGTCGAGGGCGGGCCGGCCGCCGCGGCGCTGCTGCTGCCGGCGATCGTCGCGCTCGCGGGCATCACGGCGGGTACGCTGTACCAGAAGCGCTTCTGCGCCAGCTTCGACCTGCGCACCGGTTCGGTCGTGCAGTTCCTGCCGTCCCTCGTCGTCACCGGCCTGGGCGCGTGGCGCACCGAGACGATGGTGGTGCACTGGACGCCCGCGTTCGTCTTCGCGCTCGGCTGGCTCGTGCTCGTGCTGTCGCTGGGCGCCGTGAGCCTGCTCAACGTGCTGATCCGCAGCGGCAGCGCCGTCAACGTGGCCAGCCTGTTCTACCTGACGCCCCCCACCACCGCGCTGATCGCGTGGGCGATGTTCGGCGAGACGCTGACGGGCCTCGCGCTGGCCGGCATGGGCCTGGCGGTGCTGGGAGTGTGGCTGGCGCGCAAGTGAGGCGGCGCGACGACGGGCATGCGCCGGTGCGCCGCCCGGCACCGCATCGCGGGGGCTCATGACGCGCGCCGTTCGTCGCCGTCGTCCATCCGCCCGCGCGGCGGGTCACGCCTGCCGCTGGCCCGCCCTAGCGCTCGTCCCGCGCCTTCAGCAGCTTGGGCGTGATCTCCACGGTGTCGACCGTGTCCGACACCCACACCGTCCCGTCCTGCACCGTGATCTGCCAGGCCATCGTGCGCTTGCACATCTTCGCGAGCGCCTGCGAGGCCTCGGGGTCGATGGACCACACCGCCACCTTGGGGGCGCGGATCAGCTTGCCCTCGAGGGCCGCCCACCAGATCGGCGTGCTGGCGATGTAGCTGTAGATGGTGACCTTCTCGGCACGGCTGCTCGCCTTGGCCAGGCGGCGGTCGTCGGGCTGGCCCACCTCGATCCAGTGCACGACCTGGCCGGTGAGGTCCACCTGCCAGAGGTCGGGCTCGTCGACGTCCCACAGGCTCTTGGCGAGCTCCAGCCTGCCGCGTTCGTCGTCGGCCGGCACGTTGAGCGCGTAGGCCAGCACGCGCATCAGCATGCGCTCGTCGGTCTCAGACGGGTGGCGGGCGATCGTCAGCTCGTGGTCGCCATAGATGTGGCGGTCCATGTCGGCGAGCTGCAGACGGACCTTGTGGATCGTTGCTTTGAGGGCCATGGGCCGATTGTCCCCGCAATCGCGCCGCGCTCGGCACGATCGGGGCGCGCCCCTGGATGCGACGCCCGCGATACACAGGGGGCGGACGGCCCGGGCCCAGGCTACAGTGACGCGTCACCGCACAGGATCAGCGAGCGCCCGCCCATGTCGAACTGGATCGACACCGTCACGCACATGCGCGAGCCCTGCAGCGTCATGTACGGGCGCGTGACCTGCGCGACGTTGGGCGCCCCCTCGGCATTGCGGAAATAGGCGCGGCGCGACCAGCGCGCGTGGCGGGTGTCCTGCAGCGGGCCGAAGCGCTCGACGCGCTCGATCTGCTGGTGCGCCAGTCCTTCGCGCAGCGCGTTGCCCACCACCTGGCGCCCCTGGCGATCCAGCAGGTAGCACATCTCGGCGCCCGGCTGCGCCAGGAAGCGCCGGCAGGCCTCGTCCAGCGACGCGCCGCCGGCCAGCAGCACGCTGGCCAGCTCGATCGCCTGCTTGTAGGGCGCCATCTGCTCCTGCCACTGCCGGTCGTCGCTGGCCGACTGGCGGTCGAAGCGATCCCAGGCCGTGCGAAGCGCGTGCAGGCCGGTGAGGCCGGCCAGGCCCGCGGCCGGCCGCCCGAAGTGGTAGCCCTGCACGAAGTCGACGTCGCAGCGCAGCGCGGTGTACGCGCCCTCGTCGGTCTCGATGCCCTCCATCAGCACCAGGCAGCCGCATTCGTGCAGCAGGGACACCATCTGCGACGCGATGCGGCGCGCGTGCGCATCGACCTCGGCACGCGCCACCACGCTGCGATCGAGCTTGACGATCTCGGGACGCAGGCGGAACACGCGGTCGAAGTTGGAGTGGCCGGCGCCGAAGTCGTCCAGCGAGACCAGGCAGCCGAGCTCGCGCAGTTCCTCGATGCGCCGGTCGAAGTCGGGGTCGTCCGGCAGCGTCGATTCCAGCACCTCGATCACGACCTGCCCGGGGCGCAGGTCGTGCGCGGCCAGGGCGTCGGCGAGCTCGCCGATGCCCGTGCCCGCCGGCGACACCAGCGAGCGCGGATGCATGTTGAGGAACAGCCATTCGTCGGCGTCGCGGCGCGCGTATGCGGCCAGGTGCTGCCGCAGCGCTGCGCGGTCGAGCGCCACGCGCGCCTCGTCGCCGTCGGCGCTCGCGAACACATCCATCGGCGCCAGCGCCGCGCCCGTGTCGATCGCCGTGGCGCGCAGCAGCGCCTCGTGGCCGACGGCGCGGTGGTGCGTCAGGCTGAAGATCGGCTGGAAGTGCGAGGCGAGGCGCAAGCCGCGGTGCTCGGTGGTGGCGCGCGAGGCCAAGCCTTCCGCCGGTCCGACGCTGGTGCGCGGCGCTGCGTCGGGAGCGGGCGAGGAGACGGCGTTCATGGGCTGCAAGGCGGTGGCGCGGCGGAGGAGCGGCGGCGTCCGTTCGTGGCGGGCACCGCGCGGGAGCGGGCGACCCGGCTTCCGCGCGGGACACCGGCGGCCACCGGGTCGGGGCAGGCAACTGGCGATTCTGCCAAGCCGCGCGGCCGGCGCGACGCCGCGGCCGCGCGCGGAGCCGGCCGGCGTGCGGAAAGTCGCTTCAATCCTGCATCCGCATCAGCGTGTTGATGCTCGCGGCCGATTCCAGCAGCCGCGGCAGCAGCCGTTTGCGCATCTGGTCGGGCGGCATGCGCTGGTCCTGGGCGCTGACGTTGATCGCCGCGACCACACGCCCGTTGCGGTTGACGATGGGCGCGGCCATCGATACCAGGCCCTCCTCCAGCTCGCCGTGCACCAGCGCGTGGCCGTCGCGGCGCACGCCCTCCAGCAATGCCAGCAGCGCGTCGACATCGGTGATGGTGCGGGCGGTGCGAGCGGGCCGGGGCGCGCGCTCGAGCCTGGCGCGCCGCTCCGGCTCGGGCAGGCCGGCCAGCAGCACGCGGCCCATCGCCGTGCAGTAGGCCGGCAGGCGGCTGCCCGGGCCCAGGCTGATCGCCATGATCTTCTTGGCCGGCACGCGCAGGACATAGACGATGTCCTCGCCATCCAGCACCGCGGCGGATGACGACTCGTGGATGTCCTGCACCAGTTCCTCCATCACCGGCTGCGCCAGGTGCCACACCGGCTGCGAGCTGAGGTACGCGAAGCCGAGCTCCATGACACGCGGCGTCAGGCGGAACAGCCGCCCTTCGGTCTCGACCCAGCTGCTGCAGCGTCAGCAGGATGCGCCGCGCGCCGGCGCGTGTGAGGCCGCTGCGCTCGGCGGCGCCGGTGAGCGTCTGCGCGGGCGCCTCGGCGCCGAAGCTGCGCAGCACGGCCAGGCCGCGCGCGAACGACTGCACGAAGGCGTCGCCGGGGCGCCGCCCGGCGGCATCCGGGGTTTCGGCGGCGGGAGCGGGGGATTCGTCGGCCATGCGGCGATTCTCGCTCGCCGCCTTGCCAGGATGCCGCCTGCGCCATGTCGACCAGATGCCGGGCGCGCACGCGCTGACGCGGGCGATCGGCGTGCGCCCCCATCGACCACCGGCCGCGCGCGCCATGCCGACTGGCCGGACGTGCACGCGCTCAAGCCGCGCGACGTCACGCTGCTGTCCACCCTGGCCAAGCCCACCCTGCAGATCGAGCTGATGCCCGAGGCCGTCGGCGCCTGGTGCGGGCGTGACGGCGTCGCCCGGCCCTGGCGGTGCCGCATCGCCGTCGACGTCGCCGAGCCGGCGGCCAGGGCGGCAGCCCTTTCGCGCGGCGCTGCCGGCACCCGTGACACTTGGCAACGCCGATTGACGCCCCTGGCGCGCGATGCGTAAATCCACGGGCCTGCTGTCGCGCTGGACACGCACGGCCGTCCCCGCCACCGCCCTGCGAGTCCGCGTGCCATGCCACTGTTCCGACTGAAGTCCGCCCCGCTGCCCGTCGCTTCGCTCGCCCTCACGGCGCTGCTCGCTGCCTGCGGCGGCGGATCGCCCAGCGGCAGCACGACGCCCGTGCCGCCGGCGGCCACGTACATGGCCGGCGCCGGCGTCGCCCAGAAAGGGCCGCTCGTGGCCGGTTCGACGGTCATCGCGCAGGAACTCGGGCTGAACCTGTCGACCACCGGCAACCACTACAGCTACCTCACGGACGCCGGCGGCGCGTTCGTGCCGTCCGACAAGTACGCGTCGCAATACCTCTCGCTGACGGCCTCGGGCCGCTACGCCGACGAGGTCACCGGGCAGGCGTCCGACGGTGCGGTCACGCTGCAGTCGTACGCCGACCTGAAGGCCGAACAGGTCGTCAACGTCAACGTGCTGACGACGCTGGCCTTCGCGCGCACCAACACGCTGCTGAACGCGAACGGCATGACTTTCGCCGCCGCCCGCGCTCAGGCCGAGCGCGAGGTGCTGGCCGCGTTCGGCATCGTGCTGCCCGCGTCGCCCGGCGCGTTCGGCACGCTGGACGCCGGCGCGAACACGGACGGCGGCAGCCTCCTGGCGGCGCTGTCCTGCCTCGTCGTGCAGGGGCGCGCGTCGGCCGACGTCGGCGCGTTGCTCGCGTCGCTGCAATCGGACATCGATGCGCACGGCGCCGGCATCGGCGTCGCCAACCAGCAGGCGCTGGCCCTCGGCGCGCAGGCGCTCAACCTCAACGCGGTGGCCGCGCACCTGGCCGCGACCTACGGCAGGCCCTTCGATGCCAACCGGCTCGCGCAGTGGATCGACCAGGACGGCGACGGCGTCGTCGGACGCGACGAGTTCCGCGTCGACGGCGCGGCGGCGGGCGCCAGCTTCACGCTGCCGGCCGACTTCGTCACGGCGCATGCCGGCGCGGCGGTCAGCGCCAGCGCGGGCCAGCTCATGGTCAACGGCGTGGCCGCCAGCAGCGCAGTCACGCTCGCCGCCGGCGACACGGTGGCGCTCGCTGCCCCCACCACGCTGGCCGACGGCGTCTTGAAGGTCTACCTGCAGGGCAACGGCGCGCGCATCGGCCGCGTCACCTTCGTCAAGGGGCTCACGGCCATCACCGTCACGCCCGCGACCGGCACCCTGCCCCTGGGCATCTCGCAGCGCTTCGTCGCCACCGGCACCTACGCCGATGGCCACACGGCCGACGTCTCGGCCTCGGTCACCTGGACGTCGAGCGCGCCCGCCGTCGCCGACATCGGCGCGGCCACCGGCCTGGCCGACGCGCTGACGCTGGGCAACACGACGATCACCGCCAGCTCCGGCGCCGTCAGCGGCACCCTGTCGCTCACGACGATCGCGGCCACGGTCAAGTCCATCGTCATCGCCCCCGATTCGCTGCTCACCGGTATCGGCATCACGCGCCACTTCACGGCCACCGGCACGTTCTCCGACGGCAGCGTCGGCGACGTCACCGCCAGCGCGAGCTGGTCGACCCAGACGCCGGGCATCGCCAGCGTGAGCAACGGTGCGGCCATCGGGCTGGCGGCCGGCGCCACCAGCGTGACGGCCAGCATCGGCAACGTCTCGGCCGGCGCCGTCGTCGCCGTGTCGACCGACACCTGGACAGCCGCGCCGAAGATGCCCACCGAACGCGTCGCCGGCCACAGCGCCACGCTGCTGGCGGACGGCCGGCTGCTGCTGGCCGGTGGCGTGAAGTCCAGCGGCGGCAGCGCCGCGGCCGACCTGTTCGACCCGGCGACGTCCGCCTGGACGCCGGCCGCGTCCATGAACGTGCCGCGCTCGTCGCACACCGCCACGCGGCTGCCCGACGGCCGCGTGCTGGTGACGGGCGGCTCCACGGTGTCGACCTCGACGTCGCAAGGCTACGTCAACAACGCCAGCGCCGAGATCTACGACCCGGTGGCCGACACGTGGACGGCCACGCCGCCGATGAGCGTCGCCCGCTCGCACCACACCGCCACGCTGCTGGGAGACGGCACGGTGCTGGTCATGGGCGGCGAGAACGCGAGCTACCTGGTCGAGGCCAGCGCCGAGATCTACGACCCCGTCGCCAACGCCTGGACGGCGCCGCGTGCCCTGCCGCTGGCCGCGCGCTCGCGGCACACCGCCACGCTGCTGGCCGACGGCAGGGTGCTGGTGGCCGGCGGCTTCGACATCGTCGCCGGCGTCCTGACCCCGCTGGCCAGCGCCGAGGTGTACGACCCGGTGCTGCACACCACCACCGCGGTCGACGGCAACGGCGTCAGCACGGTCGTCGTCACCGGCCACGACTTCACCGCCACCACCCCACTGGCCTTCGCGCGCGACGGCCACAGCGCCACGCGCCTGGCCGACGGCCGCGTCGTGGTCGCCGGCGGCGGCACGACGCAGACCGAGATCTACGACCCGGTCGCCGCCACCTGGACGACGCAGTCGCCCACCGCCGCCACGCACACGTCGCACGGCGCGGTGCTGTTGAACGACGGACGCCTGCTGGTCGTCGGCGGCACGCAGTTCGCGCAACCCGGTGCCGAGCTGTTCGACCCGGCCACCGGCGAGTGGACGGCGGCGTCGCCGATGATCGTCGCGCGCGGCAATCCCACCGCCACGCCGATGCCCGACGGCTCGGTGCTGGCCTGTGGCGGCGCCCCCGACAGCGCGGGCATCGACTGCGAGGAATGGTGGTGACCCGGCGCTCGGCGCGCGGTCGTCCCGAGGGGCGCCGCTGACCGACGGCAGGCGCAGCGCGCCGTGGCCATGCCGTGCCGCGGGGCCGCGGCCGCACCACGAACCTGGGGGGGTACGTGGCCGCCGCGAGCAGGCGCACCGGGCAAGCGGCCGCCGGCAGGGGCCGCATGCCGCGTTGTAGGGATAGTGCCGGCGGGTGACGGGGAGGATCGTCGCGGTCCTCTGCCCTCACACCAAAGGAGACTCTTCATGGCTGCAACCCTTCTCGCGCTGGCCACGGCGCTCGACGACGATCCCTACTGCGGCACGAAGCCCCCGCACTGGCCCGGCGGTCCGCTGCGCCTGGGCACGATCCAGGAGATCATCGCCACGCGGGAAGCGCAGGTCGCGCTCAACCCGCAACCCCTGC
>Ga0209258_100455_pt1 | contig 44644 bp, 44 predicted proteins | sample Araplaol_mTSA_r2_FD_184281 | JGI IMG/M metagenome (GOLD analysis project Ga0209258, IMG submission 184281) | Arabidopsis root microbial communities from North Carolina, USA - plate scrape CL_Col_mTSA_r2 (SPAdes) (version 2) | ecosystem: Host-associated > Plants > Roots > Endosphere | place: USA...
TGATGCCCGACGCGAAGAACGCGCCGCACATCGTGCCGAGGCTGAAGACGGCATGCAGCCGCGACATCACCGCCTCGCCGGTGGCCCGTTCCACCTCGACGCCCTGCGCGTTCATGGCCACGTCCAACGTGCTGGCCACCACGCCGTACGCGCCCATCACGACACAGGCGGCGACCCAGTTCGGCGCGATGCCGAGCGCCACCAGGCCGGCGGCCAGCAGCGGGCCCGACAGCAGGCAGGCGCCGCGCGAGCCCAGCCGGTGCAGTGCGGCGGCCGTGACGGGAAACGAGAAGAGCGCGCCGAGCGCCGCGGCCAGCATCATCACGCTGACCTGCGACGTGCTCAGCTCGAGGTTGCTCTTGATCGCGGGTAGCCGCGACGTCCAGGTGCCGTAGCTGAATCCCAGCGCGCCGAACAGCGAGGCGACGGCCAGCTGGTGGCGGCGGATGCCGGCCCGGTCGGGCAGCCGAGGCGCATCAGCGTCAGGGCTCAGCGAAACGGCGTAAGGATTGGAACGTGGCACGGGCGGGTCGCAATGGCGGGCCAGCCGTCGACGGTCGCGAGCCCGCTCAGATTGTCTGCGAGGACGACGCCGCGGCGGCCCGGAAAGGCCCTGGATTTCGTTCGGTGCGGCTGCGGCAGATGCCGCCTTCCCGCAGGATTCACGCCCGCGGCGCCGTGCCCGTGACGCGCGCGAGCGTGATCGCGCTCTCCGGGCAGACGTTGACGCACCGGCCGCAGCCATGACACCGATCGGCATGGACGGCTTCGGCCTGCAGGCCGCCGTGCACCCACCACTTGACCGTGCCGGGCAGGCTCAGCCCTGGCAGTTCGGCGCGCTCGCGTCTGCGCACCACGAAGACGTCGAACGGACACTCGGCCGCACACGCAGCCTTGCCTTCGCAACGGTTGGGGTCGATGACGGGGCGCAGGACCCCAGGCGGATGCCGGCAGTCCGGCGGCACGCCAGGCTCACTCGAAGACATCGTCCTCCCGCACCGCATCCGCCCCGTGGAAGAGACGGTCGTAGGCGAAGGCCGCGTCGTTCATCTCGCGGCCGAATCGGGCAGCCACGGACGGCGGGTTCAGCGCCTTGGCGAACGCGTAGCGCGACGCGTTGGACTGGTCGCCCTGCCAGATGGACAGCACGAGCCGATGGCGCTCCAGGCCGTGGCCGAACACGCCTTCGAGATCGAGCTCCTTCAGGACGTGCTGGATGATCCGGAAGACCTCTTCGACCTCGGGATCGCCGCGTTCCAGGGCCCCCTCGAATTCGTCGTCGTCGAGATCGGCGTCATCGCGCCACCGTCCCTCGAAATCGAGCGCGCGGACGATGCTGTCCGATCGCGGCAGCAGGCCGGCCCCCCGCTCGTGCAGCGGCGAATCGCATGGGCTCCAGCGCAGCGACTGCCGCTGCAGCGCCGGGTCGTCCGGCGTGCCGCCGTTGTCGAGGGCGAACTGTCGCAGTTCGGCATCGCAGCCACCGGGGCCGAAGTCGGCCACCGACTGCGCCACGCGGGCCCGCAGGCCCTTCTCGCTGAACGCCGTGACCATGAGGGTGCTCGCCGAATCGGTGGTGTAGACGCCGAAGCCGTAGAGTTCGTCCGCGCCGTGTTCGGCGTGGAGCTGGCGCCAGGCGGCGCGGAGTTCGTCGCGCAGCGTGGACTGCAGCAGGGCGGGATCGAGGGCGGGCATCGCGATGGATCGAGTGGAGGACGCGTCCAGCTTAGCGCGCTGGCTCGCGCGCGCCCGGCGCATTCGCGGGGGTTTCGGCCTCGAAAGCGCCCGGGGGCGGGCCGGGCTGGCCCCAAAAACAAAACGCACGCCGGGTGGCGTGCGTTCGTGAAGCGAGTGACGGAGCCCGACCGGCACCCCGCCGTCTGCCATCAAGCTGCGGGAGCGTCGGCTTCCTTGCAGTTGGGCGCGCAGACCGACTGGGCGCGGCCCAGCAGCTTGCGGGTCTTGAGCTGGGCACGGGGACGATGCTTGCCGCACAGGAAGCACGACATCGTGGCGGCGCCGAAAGCGCCGGTGGCTGCGAACGGGGAACCCGCGGCCTTGGAGCGATAGCGCAGGCCATCGGCGCCGAGAGTGGTCTTGACTTCTTGCTTCGACATCGAGTGATGATCCTTCCGGGATAGGAACAGGGCGCGTACGCTTGGCCGGAGAGCCGCACGTCCTTCCTCGCGCCATCCGACATTCTAGCAGATAACTGTATATACCCTCAGCCAGGCGGCGCAGGGACTCCACCGTCGCGCAAGCCCCGTGCCAGAGCTCGACAGCGGGTGTCCGAGGCCGGGGTGGCAGGCTGCGGCCTTCATGCGGCGCGTGGCGGCCCCTCGCGTTTCGCGACCAAGGTCAGGATGTCATAGCTCGCCACCACTTCGCCGTCCTGGTTGGTGACCTCGACGTCCCAGGCCACCACGCCCTGCCCGCGCCCGTCGGCGCCGACCTTGTTGCGGTCGATCTTGCGCTTGCACGTCAGGCGCGCGCGGATCGTGTCGCCGATGCCCACCGGCTTGACGAAGCGCAGCGTGTCCAGGCCGTAGTTCGCGAGCACCGGACCTTCGCCCGGCGACACGAACAGACCCGCCGCGGCGGACAGCACGAAGTAGCCGTGCGCGATGCGCTTGCCGAACGGGGACGCCTTTGCGGCAATTTCGTCGAAGTGCATGTAGAAGAAGTCGCCCGAGATGCCGCCGAAGGCGACGATGTCGGCATCCGTGACGGTGCGGCGATGCGTCAGCAGCGAGTCGCCCACGGTCAGGTCCTCGAACGCGTGGCGGAACGGATGGACGCCCGATTCGTGCACCGCCGCGCCCCTGACGTGCTCGCCGGTGACCGCGGCCAGCATCGTCGGCGATCCCTGCACCGCGGCGCGCTGCAGGTAGTGCTTGACGGCGCGGATGCCGCCCAGCTCCTCGCCGCCGCCGGCCCGGCCCGGGCCACCGTGCTTGAGTGCGGGCAGCGGCGAGCCGTGGCCGGTGGACTCGCCCGCGGCGTCGCGATCGAGCACGAGGATGCGGCCGTGCAGCGACGCGAGGCGGCTCACGGCGTGCGCGGCGCGGTGCGGATCGCGCGTGACCAGCGTGCCCACCAGGCTGCCGCGGCCCCGCTCCGCGAGCGCGAGCGCCTCGTCGAACTCGTCGTAGGGCATCAGCGTGCTGACGGGGCCGAAGGCCTCGACGTCGTGCGCGGCCGACGTCATGTCCGGACGCTCGCACAGCAGCAGCGTCGGCGCGAAGAAGGCGCCCTGGTCGGTACCGGTGCCGCGCGGGGCGAATCCGTTGCCCACGCTGTCGCCGCCGAACAGCACGGCGTTGCCGCGCGCCAGCTGCGCCACGCGCTCGGCGACATCGCGCTGCTGGTCGCGCGAGGCGAGCGCGCCCATCGTCACGCCCTCCAGCGACGGGTCGCCGACGACGACCTTGGCCAGCCGCGCCTTGAGCCGTTCGGTGACCGCCTGCAGGTGCCGGCGCGGCACGATCGCGCGCCGGATCGCGGTGCACTTCTGGCCGGCCTTGACCGTCATCTCGCGCGCCACCTCCTTGACGAACAGGTCGAACTCCACGTCGTCGGGCGTCACGTCGTCGGCCAGCACCGCGCAATTGAGCGAATCGGCCTCGGCGTTGAACGGCACGCTGTGGGCGATCAGGTTGGGCCGCACGCGCAGCTTCGCGGCGGTATCGGCCGAGCCGGTGAAGGTGACGATGTCGCGGCCATCGACGCGATCGAGCAGGTCGCCCGTCGATCCCACCACGAGCTGCAGTGCACCCTCGGGCAGCAGTCCCGATTCGACGGCCAGCCGCACCATCGCCTCGGTGAGGTAGCTGGTGGACGTGGCCGGCTTGACGATGCTGGGCATGCCTGCGAGGAAGGTCGGCGCGAACTTCTCGAGCGCGCCCCAGACGGGGAAGTTGAACGCGTTGATGTGCACCGCGACCCCGCGCCGCGGCACCAGCACGTGCGTGCCGGCGAACTGGCCCTTCTTGCCCAGCGGCATCGCCGGGCCCTCGTGGATCAGGTTGCCGGACGGCAGCTCGTTGCTGCCCATGCTGGCGTACGCGAACAGCGTGCCGGCGCCACCCTCGATGTCGATCCAGCTGTCGGCGCGCGTGGCGCCGGTGTGCGCGGAGATGGCGTAGAGCTCCTCCTTGCGCTCCATCAGGAACTTGGCCAGCGCCTTCAGCCGCGCGGCCCGCTGCTGGAAGTCGAGCGCCAGCAGCGCGGGCACGCCGACGCGGCGCGCGTGATCGACGGCTTCGCCGAAGTCGATCTCGTCGGCGTGCACATGCGCGACCACGCGCCCGTCGACCGCGCTCGCGAGCGCCGTGCCCGGCCGCGTGCCCACGAAGCGGCCGCCGATGTAGCTTTGCAGCTGCTTCATGTGGGCTCCCCTGGCGCTGCGCGCCTGCGCTCCGGGAGGGGGCTCCCGTCCTTCGGACGGCCGTGCGGACTCGACTGGCTCATGATGGATGTCCTGAGTTGGGTATTTCTCTTCGGGAACGCGGGGCCGGCTTGCGGCCGGCCGCAAGCCGCTTACGGTTGCACCTTCCAGGTGCCGTTCTCGATCTTGACCATCACGCGGGCGCGCTGGTCCAGGCCCAGGTGGTCGGTCGGGCTCATGTTGAAGATGCCGTGCGCGCCGGCCACGTCCTTGGCGTTCTCGAGCGCGTCGCGCAGCGCGGCGCGGAACTCCGGCGTGCCGGGCTGCGCCTTCTTGAGCGCGACGGGCACGGCCGCGGCCATCAGCCTGCCGGCGTCCCAGGCGTGGCCCCCGAAGGTCGACACGCCGTCCTTGCCGTACGCCGCCTCGTACTTGGTGACGTAGTCGATCGCGGAGTTGCGCACCGGATTCGACGCCGGCAACTGCCTGGCCACCAGCACCGGGCCCGCGGGCAGGTAGGTGCCCTCGACGTTCTTGCCGCCCACGCGCAGGAAGTCGGCGTTGGCCACGCCGTGGGTCTGGTAGATCAGGCCCGTGTAGCCGCGCTCCTTGAGCGTGATCTGCGGCAGCGCGGCCGGCGTGCCCGAGCCGCCGATCAGGATCGCGTCGGGCTTGGCCGCCTGCAGCTTGAGCACCTGCGCGGTGACCGACGAATCGTTGCGCGCGAAGCGCTCGTTGGCGACGACCGTGATGCCCTTGAGCGCCGCCGCCTTGGAGAACTCGTTGTACCAGCCCTCGCCGTAGGCGTCGGCAAAGCCGATGTAGCCCACCGTCTTGACGCCGTGGTCCTTCATGTGGGATGCGATCGCCAGCGACATCATGATGTCGTTCTGCGGCGTCTTGAACACCCACCTGCGCTTGGCGTCGACGGGGTCGACGATCTTGGCCGATGCGGCCATCGAGATCATCGGCACCTGCGCCTCGGCGACGACGTCGATCATCGCCAGCGAGTTGGGCGTGACGGTCGAGCCCAGGACGATGTCGACCTTGTCCTCGGTGATGAGCTTGCGCGTGTTGCTGACGGCCTTGGTGGTGTCCGAGCCGTCGTCCAGCACGATGTAGTGCACCTTCTGGCCGGCGATCTCCTGCGGCATCAGCGAGATCGTGTTCTTCTCGGGGATGCCCAGCGAAGCGGCCGGGCCGGTGGCCGACACCGTGACGCCGACGTTGATGTCGGCCAGCGCGGCCCCGGCGGCCAGCGCGAGCACGGCGGCCACGAGGGCCTGGAACGGGAAGCGGTTCTTGTTCATCTCGGTCGTCTCCATCGATCAGCTTGTCAGTCGGTCAGGGAAGGAACAGCGGCATCCCGGCGCGCCGCGCCGCGGGGCTTGCGCACCGCGGCCAGACCGCCGAAGAACAGGTCGGCCACGAGCGGCGCCATCTGCTCGTGGGTGAGGCTGCCGTCGGGGCGCAGCCATGTGAACATCCAGTTGATCATGCCGAACAGCAGCATCGCCAGCGGCCGGTCGAGCTCGTTGCGCGCGAGGTTCGGGCGCACCGCGGCGATCGCGTCGGCAAAGGCGGCCACGACGCGGCGCTGGGGCTCCCGCACGCGGGTCCGCTCCTCGGGCTCGAGGAAGCGCACGTCCTCGGTCAGCACGCGGTGCTCGTTCTGCGCGTCGGCGTACTCGCGCACGAAGCGCAGGATCAGCGCGCGCAGCCGGGTGTCGGCGTCGGCGTCGCGCGTCTCCTCCAGCACTTCGGCGACGAACTGTTCGAGCCGCGCGACGTGGCCGGCGGTGATCTGGAACAGCAGCTCGCGCTTGTCGCGCCAGTAGTGATAGAGGCCGGCCTTGGACACGCCGCAGGCGGCGGCGATGTCGTTCATCGACGTCGCGGTGTAGCCCTGCTCCGCGAACAGCTTGGCCGCCTGCGCGAGGATGGTGTCGCGTTGGTCGTCGTAGGTGGCGGAGCGGGTGCGGGCCATCAGTGCTGAACGTTCGAGGCGGTGTTCGTCGATCGGCGCGCCGAGGCGCAAGGGGTCTGGCATCTCCTTCGTCCGCGCCATGATGCTGGCGAGGGCGAGGAAGCGGAACGCGGACGAAGGCAATGCCCGACCCCGATCCCCTGCGAAGCCGGGGCCAGGCATGGCCTCGAATCGCGGCGAGGCGGCTGATTGTCATGCAACCGCGCTGCGCGATCCGAGGAGATGCCAGACGCCTCCGGCAGCGACCCGACGCGTGGCCATGCGAGAGCGCGTATCGATGTCGAAGCGAGACGATTGCACATGCCGTTCTTCAGCGGTGGTCGAACGAGATCTTCACCTCGGCCGTCGTCGGGTGCGCCTGGCAGGTGAGGATGAAGCCGGCGTCGAGGTCGCGCTTCTCGAGCGCGTAGTTGCGCGTCATGCGCACCTCGCCCGAATCGAGGTGCGCGCGGCAGGTGCCGCACACGCCGGACTTGCACGAGTACGGCACGTCCAGGCCGGCGTGCGCGCAGGCGTCCAGCAGGTTGTTGTCGGCCTCGTGGAACTCGATCTGGTGCGTGACGCCGTCACGCACGACCGTGAGCCGGGCGTCGGCCGCGTCGCCGGGAGCGGGCGCCGGCACCGGCGCGGGCTGCGCCCCGAAGCCGGAGTCGGCGGGGATCGGCACGCCGAAGCGCTCGATGTGGATGCGCTCGGCCGCCACGCCCGCGGCCAGCAGCGCGGCCTCGGCCTCGTCGTTCATCATGAAGGGGCCGCAGATGAACGCGTGGTCGATGTGGTCGGCCCTGATCAGGCCCTGCAGGAACTCGCCCAGCTTCGCGCGGTCGAGGATGCCCTGGTTCAGCGGCGAGTCCACGCGCTCCTCGGAGAACACGTGGTGCAGGGATACCCGGGTGACGTACCGGTTCTTCAGGTCTTCGAGCTCTTCCTTGAACATCGTCGACGCCGCGCGGCGGTTGCCGTAGACCAGCGTCACGCGGCTGCCCGGCTCGCTCGCGAGCACGGTGCGCATGATGGAGATCATCGGCGTGATGCCGCTGCCGCCGGCCACGCACAGGTAGTTGCGCGGCACGCTCGCGTCGATGGGCACGAAGAAGCGGCCTTGCGGGGGCATGACCTCGATGGTGTCGCCGGCGCGCAGGTTCTCGGCCAGCCAGTTGGAGAAGCGGCCGCCGCGCACGCGCCGCACGCCCACGCGCAGCTCGCCGTCGTCGACGCCGGCGCAGATCGAGTACGAGCGGCGCACCTCCTCGCCCGCGATGCGCTGGCGCAGCGTCAGGTACTGGCCCTGCGTGAAGCGGAAGCGGTCGCCCAGGTCCTGGGGGACGTCGAACGAGACGACCATCGCCTCGTCGGTCTCGGGGCGCACGGAGCGCACCTTCAGCGGATGGAAATGGGTGTCGACGGCCATGGCTCAGATGGGTTTGAAATGTTCGAAAGGTTCGCGGCACGCGATGCAGCGGTACAGCGACTTGCAGGCCGTCGATCCGAAGGCCGACAGACGCTCGGTCTGCGCGCTGCCGCAACGCGGGCAGGCGACGTCGCGCGCGATCAACCGGATGGGCTGGACGTTCGACGCGGTCGCTTCGGACGCACACGACCCCGGCGGCGCGATGCCGTAGGCGCGCAGCTTCTCGCGGCCTTCCGGCGTGATCCAGTCGGTCGTCCACGCGGGCGCGCGCCGCTGCGTCACGCGCGCGGGCCCGAGGCCGGCGTCGTCGATGGCTGCGGCGATGGCCTGCTCGATGACCTCGGTGGCGGGGCAGCCGGAGTAGGTGGGCGTCACCACGACCTCGAGCCCGTCGCCGCGTTCGACCACGTCGCGCACGATGCCCAGATCGGTGACGGAGACCGCCGGCACCTCGGGGTCGAGCACGCAGCGCAGCACCTCCCACGCCCGGGTGACGCGCGCGGTGGAGGCGTGCTCGTGCGGCGCCACGGCGCTCACCACTGCCCGCCCGGGAACGAGCGCTGCAGCGTCTGCATCTCCGCCAGCAGGTAGCCCATGTGCTCGCTGTGCAGGCCGCGCGAGCCGGTGGAACGGAACGCGCCCGCGGCGGGGATGGTCAGGCCGGCGTCGGCGAACACGGGCTCGACGATGGCCTGCCAGCCCACGCGCAGCGCAGCGCGCACCGGGCCGAGCCCGGACTCGGCCGCGGCGGTGTCGACGGCGTCCGTCTCGAACAGCTCCGCGGTGTAGGGCCACAGGCGGTCGACCGCCTGGCGCATGCGACGCGTCGATTCCTCGCTGCCGTCGCCCAGGCGCACCACCCAGTCGGCCGCGTGGGCCACGTGGTAGCGCGACTCCTTGACCGCCTTGCCGGCGATGGCGGCGACCTCGGCGTCGCCCGACCGCTCCAGCTTGGTCCACAGCACGTTCATCCACGCCGACAGCAGGAAGTTGCGCATGATGGCGTCGGCGAAGTCGCGGCCCGCGCGGCGGCCCGGCAGCTCGGTCATCGTGAAGTTGAAGAAGTCGCGTTCGCCGCGCAGGAACGCGAGCTGGTCCTCGTCGAATCCCGTCTGGCGGCCCACGTGCGTCAGCAGCGCGCGCGCCTGGCCGACGAGGTCCAGCGCGAGGTTGGTCAGCGCGATGTCCTCTTCGAGGATCGGCGCGTGGCCGCTCCATTCGGCCAGGCGCTGCGCGTGGATCAGGCAGCTGTCGCCGATGCGCATCAGGTAGGCCTGCTGCGGCGTCGGCATGAACCGGATGGACTCGGTCGTCGTCGAGGCGGTCGCGGCGCTCGGGCTCGCGCTCGTCGGCAAGGGGGCGAAGGTGGTCGTCATGGCGCGCTCACATGTGGCCGACTTCGGGCGGCAGCTCGTAGAACGTCGGATGGCGGTAGACCTTGTCCTCCATGGGATCGAACAGCATCGCCTTGTCGGCCGGGTCGGACGCGACGATCTGGTCGGAGCGCACGACCCACACGCTGATGCCCTCCTGGCGCCGCGTGTAGACCTCGCGCGCCAGCTGCAGTGCCATCTTCGGATCGGCGGCGTGCAGGCTGCCGCAGTGCTTGTGGTCGAGGCCCGACTTGGGACGCACGAACACCTCCCACAGCGGCCACTCGTGAGCCTGGGCCTTGGCGTTGTCGATGTCGGTCTTGGATGCGGTCATGTTGCTCTCTCGGATGTCGTTCAGGCGGCTTGTTGCGTGCCGGCGGCGCGCTGCGCCTGCTTGCGCGCATGGGCCAGGGCGGCCTCGCGCACCCACTCGCCGTCGTTCCACGCGTCCACGCGCTCGGCCAGGCGTTCCTTGTTGCACGGGCCGTCGCCGTTGACGACGCGCCAGAACTCCGACCAGTCGATCGCGCCGAAGTCGTACGCGTTGCGCGCCTCGTTCCACTTCAGGTCGGGATCGGGCAGCGACACGCCGAGGATCCGGGCCTGTTCGACCGTGGCGTTGACGAACTTCTGGCGCAGGTCGTCGTTGCTGATGCGCTTGATGCCCCAGCGCATCGACTGCGCCGTGTTGGGCGACTGGTCGTCGGGCGGACCGAACATCATCAGGCTGGGCCACCACCAGCGGTTGGTCGCGTCCTGCACCATCGCGCGCTGCGCCTCGGTGCCCCTGTGCATCATCGTCAGCAGCGCGTCGTAGCCCTGGCGCTGGTGGAACGATTCCTCGCGGCAGATGCGCACCATCGCGCGGGCGTACGGCGCGTACGAGCAGCGGCACAGCGGGATCTGGTTCATGATGGCCGCGCCGTCGACCAGCCAGCCGATCACGCCGACGTCGGCCCACGTGAGCGTCGGGTAGTTGAAGATCGACGAGTACTTGGCCCTGCCGGTGTGCAGCGCGTCCAGCATCTGGTCGCGCGAGGTGCCCAGTGTCTCGCCGGCCGCGTACAGGTACAGGCCGTGGCCGGCCTCGTCCTGCACCTTGGCCAGCAGGATGGCCTTGCGCTTCAAGGTCGGCGCGCGCGTGATCCAGTTGCCCTCGGGCAGCATGCCCACGATCTCGGAGTGCGCGTGCTGGCTGATCTGGCGCACCAGCGTCTTGCGGTAGTGCTCGGGCATCCAGTCCTTGGCCTCGATGAAGCCCTCGTCGTCGAGCGCCGCCTCGAAGGCCTGCTCGGCGACGACCTCGTCGGCGTTGCGGATGGCGACGCGCTCTTCCTTGGGCGCGGTGTCCATGGCTTGCGTATACATCGCGTGTTCCTTCTAAAGTGGCGGTGTCAGGTCTTGCCTTTTGCGCGGCGAGGCTTCGGCGAAGAATTGGCGCGCATCGCGCAAAAGGCAAGACCTGACACCGGAGTCAAAAGGGCATACCGGCTCATTTCTTGCGGTGGTCCACCACCCGCCGGGCCTTGCCGACGAGGGTGCGCTCGATCGAATCGGGCTGCCCGACGCGCACCGCGGTGCTCACGCCGGTCAGCGTCTTGATGCGGTGCTGCAGTTCGTGGCCGATGGCGACCGGGTCGGCGCCCAGGTGCGTCGGCAGCAGCTCGCACAACACCTCGACCTTGTCCAGCGGCCCCTCGCGCGTGACCACGAGCTGGTACTGGCCGCCGAGCGCGCCGTGCGCCAGCACGATCTCCTCGATCTGCGTCGGGAACAGGTTGACGCCGCGGATGATCAGCATGTCGTCGGAACGGCCGACGATCTTGCCCATGCGGCGCATGCTGCGCGCCGTGGGCGGCAGCAGGCGCGTGAGGTCGCGCGTGCGGTAGCGGATCACCGGGAAGGCCTGCTTGGTCAGCGTCGTGAAGACGAGTTCGCCCTCCGCGCCGTCGGGCAGCACCTCGCCCGTCTCGGGGTCGATGATCTCGGGGTAGAAATGGTCTTCCCAGATGACCGGCCCGTCCTGCGTCTCGACGCATTCGCTGGCCACGCCGGGACCCATCACTTCCGACAGGCCGTAGATGTCGATGGCGTCGATGTCCGCGGACTGCTGGAGGTCGCGCCGCATCGCCTCCGTCCAGGGCTCGGCGCCGAAGATGCCCACGCGCACGCTCATCTCGCGCGGATCCATCCCTTGGCGGCGAAACTCCTCGCAGATCACCTGCATGTACGAGGGCGTGACCATGATCGCGTCGGGCCTGAAGTCGGTGATCAGCTGCACCTGCTTCTCGGTCTGCCCGCCGGACATCGGCACCACCGTGCACCCGAGCCGCTCCGCGCCGTAGTGCGCGCCCAGGCCGCCGGTGAACAGGCCGTAGCCGTAGGCCACGTGCACCATGTCGCCGCGGCGCACGCCCGCGGCGCGCAGCGAACGCGCGACGAGGTCGGCCCAGTGGTCGATGTCGGACCGGGTGTAGCCGACGACGGTGGGCTTGCCCGTCGTGCCCGACGACGCGTGCACGCGCAGCACCTGTTCGCGCGGCACGGCGAACATGCCGAACGGGTAGTTGGCGCGCAGGTCGGCCTTGCCGGTGAACGGGAACTTCGCGAGGTCGGCCAGCGTCTTCAGTTCCGACGGATGCACGCCCTTCTCGTCGAACGCGCGCCGGTAGTGCGGCACGTTGGCGTACACGTGTTCCAGCGTGGCGCGCAAGCGGGCGAGCTGCAGCGCGGCGATCTCGTCGCGGCTGGCGCGCTCGATGGGGTCGAGTTCGACGGGACGCACAGCATGGACAGGCATGTCAATCCTTGTAAAGCGAAGCTCTGGCCCCGGCGCGGGCGTGCGTTCGGCCGCTCCGCAGGAGCCCGCGCGCGCCCGCGGGGGACTGCGAACGAAGCGAGCCGGGGGTCGTCATGTCATTCGGCAAGAACGGGCTTGCCCTTCAGGGTGTAGGAACGGCCGCGGAACGCCAGCACGCGCTCGTCGCGCTGGTTGCGCACGTCGACGTCGTAGACGCCCAGGCGGCCCGTCTTGCTCACTTCCACCGCGGTGGCGACGAGCTGGTCGCCCAGCTTGCCCGGGGCGACGATCTGCACGTCGAAGCCCGCGGCCACGGTGATCTCGTTGTAGGCGTTGCACGCGAACGCGAAGCACGAGTCGGCCAGCGCGGTCAGCAGGCCGCCCTGGCAGGTGCCGTAGCCGTTGAGCATGTCCTCGCGCACGGTCATTGTCATCGTGCAGCTGCCGGGGCCGATGGCAGCGACGCGCATGCCCATGCCCTGCGAGGCGCGGTCGGTGGACCACATGTGGTCGCGCACGCGTTCGGCGATTCGTTGAGGCGACTGCATCAGCGATCCTTGAACACGGCCGGGCGCTTCTGCTGGAACGCCGCCACGCCCTCGGCGAAGTCGTGCGCACGGCCCAGTTCGCCCTGCATGCGGGCCTCCAGCGTCAACGCGTCCGACAGCGTCAGCGACTGCGACGCGTCGAGCGCCTGGCGCGTGGCCACCAGTGCCCTGGACGGCATCGCCGCGAGCCTGTCGGCCAGCGCCTGCGCCTGCGCCGGCAGCTCGGCGTCATCGACCACCTGCCACACCATGCCGAAACGCTCGGCGTCGGCGGCCGACAGCTTGTCGCCCGTGAGCGCCAGCGCCAGCGCGCGCGGACGTCCCACCAGGCGCGGCAACAGCCAGGTGCCGCCGCAGTCGGGGATCAGGCCGATCCTGGCGAAGGCCTGGATGAAGCTGGCCGAGCGCGCGGCCAGCACGATATCGCAGCAGAACGCGAGGTTCGCCCCGGCGCCGGCAGCCACGCCATTGACCGCGCACACCACCGGCACCGGCATGGACTGGATGCGCAGCGCCAGCGGGCGGTAGTTCTTCTCGATGACGGCACCGATGTCGGGCTTGCCGTCGGCGCCGGCGGCCATGCCGGGGTCGTTGAGATCCTGCCCGGCGCAGAAGCCCCGGCCGGCGCCGGTGATCAGCACCGCGCGCACGGCGTCGTCGGCGGCCGCCGCGTCGAGCGCGGCGCGCAGCTCGGCGTGCATGTCGGTCGTGAAGCTGTTGAGCGCTGCAGGACGGTTGAGTGTGAGCGTGCGCACCGCTGCACGCTGCGCGACCAGGATCAGCGCATCGGGTGACGACAGGAGAGTCGGTTCGGACATGGCTTGCCTCGGATGGGTTCGCAGCGAACCCCGGTCTCGGTTTGGGGCGGGCGCCGGATGCGGCGGCGGCACCCACGGATCGCCCGCGTGCGCCATCGCTCGAAAAGGGTTGTCTCTCCCACCGGCATCGCTGGCTTGGTCGATTCTTTGACCGACCGGTCGGTTAATCTTAGACTCACCCTTGATCTGGCGCAAGCCCGCACGCCGGACACTGCCATTACCCGAGGTAAACCCGAATGCCCTGCTACGAGATCGACGGCCTGCGCCCGGTCGTCCACCCGACGGCCTACGTCCATCCCACCGCCGTGCTCATCGGCGACGTGGTGGTCGGCCCCGGCGCCTACATCGGCCCGTGTGCGAGCCTGCGCGGCGATTTCGGCCGCATCGTGCTGCGCGACGGCTGCAACGTGCAGGACACCTGCGTGATCCACGGCTTCCCGGCCTCCGACACGCTGCTCGAGGACAACGCCCACATCGGCCATGGCGCCGTGCTGCACGGTTGCGTGGTGCGCGCCGATGCGCTGGTCGGCATGAACGCGGTGGTGATGGACGAGGCCGAGATCGGCGCCGGCGCGTTCGTCGCCGCCAGCGCCTTCGTGCGCGCCGGCCTGAAGGTGCCCCCGCGCTCCCTGGCCGCCGGCGTGCCCGCCAAGATCCTGCGCGAGCTCGGCGACCAGGAGCTGGCCTGGAAGCGCGAAGGCACCGCCACCTACCAGCGGCTGACCGAGCGCTGCCTGGCGACGATGAAGGAATGCGCGCCGCTGGCACAAGAGGAGCCCGGCCGACCGCGCCTGGACGCCGGCACCGTCCAGCCCCTGGTCGCGACCCGGCGCGGCGCCGGCTGAGCGCAGCGCCGGCGCGGCCGCGCCGTTTCGCGTACCCTTGCGTGGTTTCGTGGGGTTGGCGCAGCCTCCGGGGCCTGCCGACAATCCCGCCTTCACCCGGGAGACACAAGAATGGAACAACGCGAGTTCGAAGCGGTTGTGGACGAATTCGGAGCCGACGTGCAGGACCTGGTCGAGCTGGTGGAGACGGCGCGCTACGAGCAAGCGACGGCCGTGGAGATCTCGCGGCTGCTCGATGCGCGCGAAGACCTGCTGGTGCTGGTCAACAAGCTGCCGGCGCTGCGCGCGGCCGAGGCACCGGCCAGCATGAGCGTGCCGCTCGCGAGCCTGCGCACGCGCATCGCCCACGCGCGCGAGGCGCTCCGGTCCAGCCATGACTCCAAGGAGATCCTGCAGATGGTGGCCGAGACCGGCGAGACCTTCTCCAGCATCGTCGCGCCGCTGCAGGCAGCGGGGCGCTGGCCCAAGGGCCGCTCGCGCTGAGCCGCGCCGCGGCGAGAATGCGTCCATGAAACTCGTCATGGACGTCCACATCGCCGGCGAAGCCGCCCGGGTCGGCGCGGTCGCGTTCGAGGACTGGGGCGCGGCCGAGGGCACGCGCCACTATGCCCTGGACATCGCGCACGTCGACAAGCCCGCCAAGGGCGAACTCGACCTGCGCGCCCTGCCGTGGCTGGTCCAGGTCATCGAGGCCAACCATCTGCAGCCGGAGGCCATCGTGCTCGACGGCTTCGTGCACCTCGACGCCCAGGACACGCCGGCGCTCGGCCGGCGCCTGCACGACACCCTGGCCGGGCGCAGCGCCGTCATCGGCGTGTCGAAGTCCCTCTTCAAGGGCGCGGACACGCCCGACCAGTTCTGCGTCTTCCGCGAGGACGAGACGCCGCCGCTGGTCGTCACCTGCGCCGGCATCGACCTCGGCGCCGCCAAGGCGCGGGTGCGCATGATGCACGGGCGCAAGCGCGTGCCCACGCTGATGAAGCTGGCGGCGCGCATCGCCAAGGGAACCGTCGACGCCTGATCGTCGCCAACCAGACACCGCCATCCATGGACGCGACCACCCTCGCCGCCTACGACGCCGATCCGGGCGGCTACGCCCGCACCTGGGACACGCAGCCGCCGCCCGAGGACCTGTACGAGCAGCTGCGCGCCTGGTTCACTCCGGGCCCGACGGCGGAGATCGGCACGGGCAGCGGCCGCGACGCCGCCTGGCTCGCCGCCCAGGGCTTCGACGTGCACGGCTTCGACGCCTCCGCAGGCCTGCTGGCCCAGGCGCGCGCCGCGCATCCGGGCATTCCCTTCGACTTCGCCACGCTGCCCGAGCTGGCCGGCGTGCCGCGCGGCGTGTGGCAGAACGTGCTGTGCGAGACGGTGATCATGCATCTGGACGCGGCGCAGGTCGCGCCGTCCGTGCGCGCGCTGCTGTCGTTGCTGCGACCGGGCGGCACGCTGTACCTGAGCTGGCGCGTGACGCCCGATGCGTCGACCCGCGACCGGGCCGGCCGGCTCTACGCCGCGTTCGACAAGTCGCTGGTCACGGACGAGCTGGCGCCCGGCGACGCTATCGTCTTCGACGAGGACGCCACCAGCGTCGCGTCGGGCAAGCGGCTGCAGCGGCTCGTGATCCGGCGCGCGCCCTGAGCGCGCGGGCTAGAAGACCGTGACCCGGCGATCCTCGTGGATGGACGTGCCGGCATGGTCGAGGTACGCCGACTCGTACGCGTCCGGCGCGGCGTAGCGGCGCACGAAGGCGAGCGCGACATCGGCGACCTCGCGCCAACCGCTGTCGATCACCAGCGAGTGGCCGCGGCCGGGGATCTCGACGATCTCCGTGTGGCCCGGATTGAGCAGCTGCTGGCGGTAGGCCGCGTTGGCGACGGCCCACGGCACCGTGTTGTCCCGCTGCCCGGAGATGATCAGCAGCGGGCCGCGCTCCTGGTTCAACGTGTCGACCTGCGCTTGCGTCCAGGGGTTCAGGTTGGCCGTCGCGGCCTGGAACAGCGGTGCGCCGGGCGCGGGCACCGCGAACTCGGCGAACAGGGCCTGCGCCTCCTCGTCGGGCACGGCGTTGGCAAATGCGAAACGGAACTGCTCGTAGGTCAGGCCGACCGCGCGCCGCCGGTTCGACAGGCTGCCCAGCACGGGCCAGGAAGCCTTCAGCGCGGACAACGGCAGCGGCAGCACGCCGCGGAACGGCGCCGGGTCGATGGCCACGGTGACGTGCGACTGCCCGCGGCCCGCCAGCAGCTGCGCGAGCAGGCCGCCGAACGAGTGGCCGACGAGGACCGGCTTGCGTTCGAGCTGCGAGATGACCGTCGACAGGTGGTCGGCCACCAGGCCCACCGTCTGGCCGGCCATCGCGTCGGGGTTCGCGTTCGCCTCGGCGGCCGTGGCAGGGTCGCCCGGCCAGTCCGGGCTCAGCGCGATGTAGCCCGCCTCCTCGAAGGCCTCGGCCCAGCGTTGCCAGCTGCCCGCCAGCAGCCACAGGCCGTGCACGAAGACGACGGGCTGCAGCCCCGAGACGTTGGCGCGCTGGACCTGCGCGCGCTCTGCCGCCGTGAGGCCGCGCGCGGATGACGATGCCGAGTTGCTCATGGGCCTGCTCCCCGCCGGATCCGGGCCTCGACGCGAGGTCCGTTTCGGATCCGGATTCATCGTATCCAGATGTTGCACGACGTCAACCGGGGCCGGCACGGCCGTCCCCTGTTCCGAGGAGGTCCGTTACATCGCGTGGGCCCGCCGCGGCGACCCGTCGCCCTCAGCCGGCGGGCGCGTGCGCCGCGATCCAGCCATCGGCCTCGGGCAGGCGTTGCGTGCGCACCGTGGCGCGGTAGCGGATCAGCGCGGCGTTCTTGACGATGCGCTCGCGCGTGGCCGCGGGCACGTGGGCGCGCACGAACGCGTCCAGGCGCGGCAGCAGCGCGGGGTCGGCGCCCGTGTCGAAGAAGCGAGCGGCGATCGTGGCACCCGCGCCCTCGCCGAACAGCGGCTCCACGCGCGCCCAGTGGCCGGCGATGAAGTCCAGCGTCAGGCCGGCGTGCACCCGCCCGACCGCGCGCATCAGCCGGCTGGCCACCGTGGTGGGCGGCTCGCCGGAGATCGCCAGCTCCAGCGCGCGCCGCGCCAGCGCCGGATCGCGCGGGTGGCCCAGCATCTCGTAGTCCTCCGCCTTCTCGAGTTCCGAGCCGGCGGCCAGCGCGAGCCCGTGCAACTGCTCCCAGGTGCGCGCGTCCGCGCGCGTCGCGACGACGTACAGGACCGCCTCGCGGTGGTCGGCGTCGAGGCTGTCGTGCTGTTCCAGGTAGTGCACGAACGCCTTGTCGACCTGGCCCAGCACCTGCGGGTCGCCGAACTCGCCCAGCGCCTCGATCAGCGCGACGCGCAGCGTGCGGACGTCGCCGCTGTCGTCCGGGCGGCCGTCCCAGCCGACGGCGGCCAGGAATGGAGCGAGCCGCGCCCGCGCCCAGGCCCGGAAGGCCGGCTGCGACGGCAGGCCGTCGTGCAGGCGATCGAGATCCTCCAGCTGCGCCACCAGCAACTGCGCGACGGCCGGCTTGTCGCGCGCGGCCGGCACGCCGTCCATCAGCGCGAGCAGCTCGCCCATCGGCAGGCGGCCGGCGAGCGCGAGGGCCTGCGTGTCGGCCAGCAGGCCCAGCTGGTCGTCGACGCCCAGGCGTGCGAACGCGGTCAGCAGCGCGTCCAGGCCCGCGCGCGAATAGCGGACGCGGGCGTAGGTCGACTGCCCCGCGTTGATGACGACGGGGCCGCAGCCGGGCACCGTGACTTCCTGCGGCGTCGCGCCGGCGACCACGGCGCGCGTCTCGCCGCCGCCCAGCACCGCCACCTTCACCGGAACGTGCCAGCGCGCGACGCGCGGCGCGTCGATGCTGAACTGGCCCTGCGAGAGCGTGACCACCGTGCGGCCGTCCGCGCAGCGCGCGTCGAGCTCGGCGACCAGCGGCACGCCGGACTGCAGCGTGAGGTCGCGGGCGATGGCGGACACCCGGCGCGGCGCGTCGACGTCGAGCGCGCGCCAGAGGTCCTCGGTCACCGTGTTGCCGTACGCGTGCAGCGCGATGTAGCGCCGCACGCCGTCGCGGAAGGTCTCGTCGCCCTGCCAGGCCTCCAGCGTGCGCACGACCTGCGCGCCCTTCGAGTAGGTGATCGTGTCGAACGCGCCCTCGGCCTGGCTGACGTCGTCGATGTGCATGATCACCGGATGCGTGCCGCGGCGCGCGTCGATGTCCATCGCGCGCTGCTTGTCGCCGGCGTCGTTGGCCCAGCCGGTCCACTCGGGGTGCAGCTGCTCGACGGCCTTGACCTGCATCCACGACGCGAAGCCCTCGTTGAGCCACAGGTCGTCCCACCAGGCCATGGTCACCAGGTTGCCGAACCACTGGTGCGCGATCTCGTGCGCCACCGTCTCGAACACGCGGCGGCGGTCGTCCTCGCTGGCACGCCTGTCGTCGACGAGCAGGTCGCGCTCGAAGTAGAAGATCGCGCCCCAGTTCTCCATCGCACCGAAGGTGACGCTGCCGCCCGCGCCGGCCACCATGTCCAGCTTGGGCAGCGGATACGGCGTGCCGAACCACGCGTCGTAGTACGGCAGCAGCTTCGCCGCGGCGTCCAGCGCGTAGGCCGCCTGCGCGGTGTCGCCGCGCTTGACGACCACGCCCACGTCGACGCCGCCGACCGTGCGGTGCACGCGCTCGAAGTCGCCCAGGCCGAAGAACAGCAGGTAGGTCGACATCGGCGGCGTCCTGCCGAAGCGCACGCGCTTGAGCTCGCCCGGCAGCGCCTCGGTGGACGCGACGGGCATGTTGCCGATGGCCATCAGCGCGGCGGGCACCGTCACGGTCAGCTCGAAGGTGGCGCGGCGCGCGGGCTCGTCCCAGCTGGGCACGAAGCGGCGCGCGTCGGAGTCCTCGAACATCGTGAACAGCGAGCGCACGGGGCCTTGCGGCGTGTCGTGGTCGAGATGGAACAGGCCCGCGGCCTGGTCGTTGATGTGGCCCGAGTAGACGATGCGCAGCACGTGGCGGCCGGGCGCGAGCGCGTGCGCGAAGGTGAACGTGGCGCGCTGTCGCTCCGCGTCGAGCGCCATGCGCGGCGCGGTGGCCGCGCCGTCGAGGCTGGCGCTGGAGATCGCCAGGTCGGCGCTGTCCAGCTCGATGCGGCGGGTGCGGCGGCGCACGTCGACGTCGATCTCGACGCGGCCGTCGAACGTGGACTCGGCCAGGTGCGGCGTGATCTCGAGGCGGTAGGCGGCCGGCACGACATCGTCGGGCAGGATCATTCGGTTCGCGGGCGTGGCGATCGCGCCGGTGCACAGCACGGCCAGGATGACGGCGGCGAGCCGGGAAAGGGTCTTCGGCATGGATTCGGGGAATGAGGCGGCGCCGCGCATTCTAGGGATCGGGTCGGGGGGCGCTTGCGTTTGATTAACGACAAGGTTTACCATCAATCCATTCGTTGACCACTTCCAGCGAGGCATCCCATGCGCAAGTCCCCGCCGTCCGGCTGGCCGCAGGCCCAGTCCGGCCTCTACTACCGCGACGCCGCCAAGGCGATCGATTGGCTGTGCGACGCGTTCGGCTTCGAGCTGCGCCTGAAGGTCGAGGGCGAGCCCGGCGAGATCATCCACAGCGAGCTCGTGTACGGCGGCGCGATGATCTACGTCGGCAGTGCCGCCCGGCCCGGCGAGGCCGCCGAGCCGGGGCGCGAGTTCAAGACGAGGCACGCCAGCCCGCTGGACGTCGGCGGCCGCAACACGCAGTCGGTGTGCCTGTTCGTCGACGATGCCGACGCGCACTGCGCCCAGGCGCGCGCGCACGGCGCGGTCATCGCGTCGGAGCCGGCCACGCACGATTACGGCGACGACTACTGGAGCGACCGCAGCTACGGCGCCTACGACCTCGAGGGCCACTCGTGGTGGTTCATGCACCGCATACGCGAGCAGCCCGCCCGGTGACGCGCCGCGCCGCCTCCTCGCCGGTCGACGACGGCACGCTCGACCGCACGCTGCAGGCCCTGGCCGAGCCCACGCGGCGCGCGGTCGTCGGGCTGCTGCGCCACGGCCCGCAGCGCGCGGGCGAGCTCGCCGAGGCGCTTGCGATGTCGCGCCAGGCGATGAGCCGCCACCTGCGCGTGCTGCGCCAGGCCGGCGTGATCCACGAGGTCGGCGCCGCCGGTCCCGACGACGACGCCCGCGCCCGCACCTACCGCCTCGAGGCCCGGCCGCTGGCCGACCTGCAGACCTGGCTGGGCGAGGTGCAGTCGTTCTGGAGCGTGCAGATGCAGTCGTTCCGGAAACAGGCCGAGCGCGTCGCGCGCGAGCGGGGCCATCGATGAGGCATCGCGTCACAGCTCCCGTGTCAACCCGCTCGCGGGACGAGCGCCGGGCCGCCCCAAGCCGGCCCGCGGTCGCCTCGGGGGACGGAGCGCCGTACCCGGCGCGGGAGGGGCTCACTTGACCGCCGGCGACCGCGTCAGCGCCAGCGTCTTCGTCGACGCCCCGCCCGACATCGCGTTCGAGGTCTTCACCGCGCAGATCGACAGCTGGTGGCGCCACGGCATGAAGTTCCGCAGCGGCGCGCGCGACGTCAGCGTCCTGCACCTGGAATGCCGGCTGGGTGGCCGCCTGTTCGAGACGGTCGGGACGCCCGGCGGCGAGGCCGGCCACGTCGTGCAGACCGGCACCGTCACCACCTGGGATCCGCCGCGCGCGCTCGAGATCGAGTGGCGGGGCGTGAACTTCGCGCCGCAGGAAAGGACCACGGTCGCAGTCACGTTCGAGCCGCGCCGCGACGGCACGCAGGTGACGTTGGTGCATGCCGGCTGGGCCGCGCTGCCGCCCGACCACCCGGTGCGCCACGGCCAGCCCGTGCGCGCGTTCATCGCCGGCATGGGATTGTGGTGGTCCGACCAGGCGACGTCGCTGCGCATGACCGTCGACACGCTGCGCGCCGCGCCGTGGCTGAGCATCGCGCGCGGCGAGACGGGCGTGCGCGCGCACCCGCCCGGGAGCAGCAACCCGCGCATCGCCGCATACCACGCCGGCACCAACATCGCCGGCTACGACGACAAGGCGGACTGGTGTTCGTCCTTCGTCGGCTGGTCGTTGGGCCAGGCCGGCATCGCGGGCACCGGCTCGGCGCTGGCGCGCAGCTGGCTGGACTGGGGCGAGCCGCTCGCCGCGCCGCGACCCGGCTGCATCGCCGTGCTGTGGCGCGAGGACCCCGCCAGCTGGAAGGGGCATGTGGCCTTCTTCGTCCGCGAGGACGGCGACGACGTCGTGCTGCTGGGAGGCAACCAGCTCGGCGCCGTGCGCGAGCAGCGCCATCCGCGGGCGACGGTGCTGTCATATCGCTGGCCGGCCGCGGCGGCGTCGGCGGCGGCGTCCCGGTAAGTCGGGCGGGGACTACGGGTAAAGCCTAGGTGTTGGCCGGCCGCGGGGACGCGGAAGATGCAGCGCAGACGCGCCTCGTGACGAGGCACGCCGGTTCTTTCACAGGTCCCGCGGCCCACGCGCCCGCCAGATGAGGAGACATCCCGTGAACGTTCCACTGTCGTTGACCGTCAACGGAAAAGCGGTCGAGGCGAGCGTCGATCCCCGCACGCTGCTGGTGCAGTTCCTGCGCGAGCAGCTCCGGCTGACCGGCACCCATGTCGGCTGCGACACCGCCCAGTGCGGCGCCTGCACGATCCACCTGGACGGGCGCGCCGTGAAGTCCTGTTCGATGCTCGCGGTGCAGGCGCAAGGCCGCGCCGTGACGACCATCGAGGGCCTCGCACCGGCGGGCGAGCTGCATCCGATGCAGGCGGCGTTCCGCGAATGCCATGGCCTGCAGTGCGGCTTCTGCACGCCCGGGATGGTGATGGCCTCGGTGCAGCTGCTCGCCGACAACCCGAAGGCGACCGAGGACGACATCCGATGCGGCCTCGACGGCAACCTGTGCCGCTGCACGGGTTATCACAACATCGTGCGCGCGGTGCAGGCCTGCCAGTCCGGCCAGGTCGGCTCCACCACCGTCTGAAGGAGGCTTCGCCATGACCGACCTCTCGCAGCCGCCCGCCTCGCTCATCGGCCAGCCGCTCAGGCGCCGCGAGGACGCACGCTTTCTCACCGGCGCCGGCCAGTACACCGACGACGTCGTCCTGCCCGGCCAGAGCTACGCCGTGTTCGTGCGCTCGCCCTACGCGCATGCACGCATCAAGTCCATCGACACGTCGACGGCCAGGGCCGCGCCCGGCGTGCTCGCCATCTTCACAGGCGCCGACCTGGCCGAGGCCAAGGTCGGCGGCCTGCCGTGCGGCTGGCTCATCCACAGCCAGGACGGCTCGCCGATGAAGGAGCCGCCGCACCCGGTGCTGGCACAGGGCAAGGTGCGCCACGTCGGCGACCAGCTGGCGCTCGTCGTCGCCGAGACGCTGCTGCAGGCCAAGGACGCGGCCGAGCTGGTGGCGGTCGACTACGAGGAATTGCCGCCGGTGGTCGACCTCAAGTCCGCGGCCGGCGCCGCCTCGTCCGTGCACGACGACGTGCCCGGCAACGTCTGCTACGACTGGTCGCACGGCGACAAGGCCGCCGTCGACGCCGCGTTCGCGCGCGCCGCGAAGGTCACCAAGCTGGAGTTCGCCAACAACCGGCTCGTGCCCAACGCGATCGAGCCGCGCGCCGCCAACGCGCAGTACACGCGCCACGACGACAGCTACACGCTGTGGGTCGCCAACCAGAATCCGCACGTCGAGCGGCTGCTGATGACGGCCTTCGTGCTGGGCCTGCCCGAGTCCAAGGTGCGCGTGATCGCACCCGACGTGGGCGGCGGCTTCGGCTCGAAGATCTTCCTGTATCCCGAGGAGACGGCGCTCGTGTGGGCGTCCAAGCGGGTCGGCCGGCCGATCAAGTGGACCGCCGAGCGCAGCGAGTCGTTCCTGACCGACGCGCACGGCCGCGACCACCTGACGACCGCGGAACTGGCCATGAACGAGCAGGGCGACTTCCTGGCCATGCGGGTGAAGACGACCGCCAACATGGGCGCGTACCTGTCGACCTTCGCCTCCAGCGTGCCCACCATCCTGTACGCCACGCTGCTCGCGGGCCAGTACCGGACGCCGGCCATCCACGCGCAGGTCACCGCCGTCTTCACGAACACGGCGCCGGTGGACGCCTATCGCGGCGCGGGCCGGCCCGAGGCGACCTACGTCGTCGAACGGCTGGTGGAGACCGCGGCGCGCGACCTGGGCATGAGCCCGGTGGACCTGCGCCGGCGCAACTTCATCACCGAGTTCCCGTACGCGACGCCGGTCGGCCTGACCTACGACACCGGCAACTACGCGGCGCACCTGGACCGCGCGCTCGAACTCGCGGACGTGGCCGGCTTCGCCGCGCGACGCGAGACGTCGAAGGCGGCGGGCAAGCTGCGCGGCCTCGGCTACAGCTGCTACATCGAGGCCTGCGGCCTGGCGCCCAGCAACATCGCCGGGGCGCTCGGCGCGCGCGCCGGCCTGTTCGAGGCCGGCGAGGTGCGCGTGCACCCGACCGGCACCGTCACCGTGTTCACGGGCTCCCACAGCCACGGCCAGGGCCACGAGACGACCTTCGCGCAGGTGGTCGCCGCACGCCTGGGCATCCCGGTCGAGAACGTCGAGATCGTGCACGGAGACACCGGCCGCATCCCCTTCGGCATGGGCACCTACGGCAGCCGCTCGCTGGCGGTCGGCGGCACGGCCATCGTCAAGGCGGTCGACAAGGTGATCGCCAAGGGCAGGAAGATCGCCGCCCACCTGCTCGAGGCCGCGGACTCCGACATCGAGTTCGAGAACGGCGAGTTCAAGGTGGCTGGCACCGACCGCAAGATCCCGTTCGGCCAGGTCGCGCTGACGGCCTACGTGCCGCACAACTACCCGCTCGACAAGTTGGAGCCGGGCCTGAACGAGAACGCGTTCTACGACCCGACCAACTTCACCTACCCGGCCGGCAGCTACGTCTGCGAGGTCGAGGTCGACCCGGAGACGGGGCGCGTGCGCGTCGACCGCTTCACCGCGGTGGACGACTTCGGCAACATCGTCAATCCGATGATCGTGCAGGGCCAGGTGCACGGCGGCATCGCGCAGGGCCTGGGGCAGGCGATGCTCGAGGGCTGCCGCTACGACCCCGACTCCGGCCAGCTGCTCACCGGCTCGTACATGGACTACTGCATGCCGCGCGCCGACGACCTGCCCAGCTACCAGGTCGACCACACGGTCACGCCGTGCACGCACAACCCGCTGGGCGTCAAGGGCTGCGGCGAGGCCGGCGCCATCGGCTCGCCGCCGGCCTACATCAATGCGCTCACCGACGCGCTCGGCGTGCGCGACATCGCCATGCCCGCCACGCCGGAGCGCGTCTGGCGCGCCGTCAACCGCTGAACGCCGGGGAGGTCCCGCCATGTACGACTTCGACTACCAGCGCCCCACCGACGCGAAGGCCGCCGCGGCCGCGTTCCAGGGCGACGCGCGCTACCTCGCGGGCGGCCAGAGCCTCGTGCAGGCGATGCGGCTGCGGCTGTCGAGCAGCGAGCGCCTCGTCGACCTCGGCGCCATCCCGGCGCTGAAGGGCATCCGCGTGGACGGCGGCACGGTGACCATCGGCGCGATGACCACGCACGCCACGGTCGCGCGCTCGCCGGAAGTGGGCCAGGCGATTCCCGCGCTCGCGGATCTCGCGGGCTGGATCGGCGACCCGAGCGTGCGCAACATGGGCACCCTCGGCGGTTCCATCGCCAACGCCGATCCCGCCGCCGACTACCCCGCCGCGCTGCTGGCCCTCGGCGCCACGGTGCAGACCGACCGGCGCGCCATCCCCGCGGAGCAGTTCTTCACCGGCCTGTACGAGACGGCCCTGCAGCCCGGCGAACTGGTCACGGCGGTGGGCTTTCCCGTGCCACAGGCCGCCGGCTACGAGAAGTACCGCAACCCGGCCTCGCGCTTCGCGCTGGTGGGCGTGTTCGTCGCGAAGACGGCGGGCGGCGTTCGCGTGGCCGTCACGGGCGCGAAGAGCCACGTGTTCCGCAGCCCCGAGCTCGAGTCCGCACTGGCGGCGAGCTTCACGCCCGACGCCGCCAAGGCGGTGCGGCTGTCGCCGGCCGGCATGAACGCCGACCTGCATGCCTCGAGCGAGTACCGCGCGGCGATGGTCAGCGTGATGGCGTCGCGGGCAGTGGCGGCCGCGCTGGCGCGATGAGTACCCGCCTCGCCGCCGCGACGGGCGCCCGCACCGCAGCCCGCAGGGCGGAGCCCGGCTCGTGAGCGAGGGCGAGCGCGATGCGGCGCGGCCACCGCTGCCCGCGTCCGTCGACGAGCTCGCGGCGCGGCTGGCGGCGCAGGACTACGTCTGCGACCGATCCCTCGCCACCGCCCTCTTCCTCGCCCTGAAACTCGGCCGGCCGCTGTTCCTCGAGGGCGAGCCGGGCGTCGGCAAGACCGAGCTCGCGAAGTCCCTCGCACGCGCGCTCGACGCCCGGCTGCTGCGCGTGCAGTGCTTCGAAGGGCTCGACATCGCGCAGACCGCCTACGAATGGAACGTCGCGCGGCAGATGATCGAGATCCGGCTCGCGGAGGCGGCACACGACGTCGACCGCGAGCGGCTCGCGCACTCGCTGTACGCGCGCGACATGCTCATCGAGCGCCCGCTGCTGCAGGCCCTGACCCAGGACGCGTCGCCGGTGCTGCTGATCGACGAGCTCGATCGCGCCGACGAGCCGTTCGACGCCTTCCTGCTCGAGGTGCTGGCCGAGAACCAGCTCACCATTCCCGAGTTCGGCACCGTGCGCGCCACCGCGCCGCCGATCACGCTCATCACGAGCAACCGCACGCGCGAGGTGCACGACGCACTCAAGCGCCGCTGCCTGTACCACTGGGTCGGCTTCCCGGACGTGGAGCGCGAGCTCGAGATCCTGCGAATCCGCGTCCCCGGCGCTCCGCAGCGGCTGTCGCGCCAGGTCGTCGAATTCGTCCAGCGCATGCGCGGGCTCGACCTGTTCAAGGCGCCCGGCGTCGCCGAGACGATCGACTGGACGAACGCCCTCGTCGCGCTCGACGCGATCAGCCTCGACCCGCGCACCGTGCACGACACGCTGGGCGTGCTGCTGAAGTACCAGGAGGACATCGAGCGGCTGCGCGGCGGCGATTCGAACCGCCTGCTCGACGAGCTGCGCGCCGCCGGAGCGCTGGCGTGATCGCCGAGAACGTCGCGCACTTCGCGCGCGTGCTGCGCGCCGCGGGCCTGGCCGTGGGGCCGGATCGCGTCGTCGTCGCCGTCACCGCGCTGGAGTGCGTCGGCTTCGACCGACGCGAGGACGTGCGCGCCGCGCTGTCGGCCGTGATGACCGATCGCCACGACCAGCAGCCGCTGTTCGATGCCGCCTTCGACGCCTTCTGGCGCGATCCGAAGCTGCTCGAGAAGCTGCTGATGGAGCTGCTGCCCAGGATCAGCGGGCGCGGCACGCGCCAACGCGAGCCGCGCTCCAATCGCCTCGCGCAGGCGCTCGCGCCCGAGCGCGACCGTCCGCCGGCGCCCGCGAACCCGGGTGCGAGCGAGGAGATCCGTTTCGATGCAAGCTTCACGTTCTCCGACCGCGAACGACTGCAGCGGGCGGACTTCGAGACCATGACCTCCGACGAATTCGCACTTGCCAGCCGCCTGGCCGAGGAGCTGCCGCCGCCGGTCGCCCCCGTGCGGCGGCGGCGCCACGAACGCGCTCTGCGCGGCCAGGCCGACCTGCGCGCCACGCTGCGCCGCATGGCCCGTGCGCCGGATACGCTCGTGCCCGCCACGACCCGGCCGCGGCGCGAGCTGCCGCCGGTGGTCGTGCTGCTCGACGTCTCGGGCTCGATGGACCGCTATGCGCGCGTGATGCTGCACTACGTCCACGGGCTCGCGCGGCGCCACGCCCGCGTCCACGCCTTCGCGTTCGGCACCCGGCTGACCGACATCACGCGCTGCCTGCGCGACCGCGATCCCGACGTCGCGCTGGCCGCGGTCGCCGGGCGCGTGGGCGACTGGCATGGCGGCACGCGCATCGCCAGCTGCCTGGCCGACTTCAACCGCCGCTGCGCGCGCCGCGTGCTCGGCGCCAACGCGGCCGTGCTGCTGGTGACCGACGGCCTGGACCGCGACGAGGCCCGCGGCCTCGCCGAGGAGGCCGCGCGGCTGCGGCGCCAGGCGCACGAGCTCGTGTGGCTCAACCCCCTGCTACGCTTCGACGGCTTCGAGCCCCGCGCCGCGGGCGTGCGCGCGCTGCTGCCGCACGTCGACCGCTTCCTCCCCGTGCACAACCTCGCGAGCCTGGCCGACCTGCGGCGCGCGCTGCAGGCGGCCGCCACCTCGCCCCGACCCTCGAGCCGACCATGGAACTGACCGGCGAACGACTCATCCCCGCGGATCGCGCCACCACGTGGGCGGCCATCAACGATCCCACGATCCTCAAGGACTGCATCGCCGGCTGCGAATCGCTCGAGCGCACGGCCGACGACGGCCTGGCCGCGGTCGTCGCGCTGCGCGTCGGCCCTGTCAGCGCGAAGTTCAAGGGTACGCTGCGCCTGCTGGACGTCCGGCCGCCCGAGCACTGCACGCTGCAGTTCGAGGCGCAGGGCGGCGCGGCCGGCTTCGGCAAGGGGTCCGCCGACGTCGACCTGTCCGAGGCCGGGCCCGGGCGCACGACGCTGCGCTATGCGTCCAAGGCGACCGTGGGGGGCAAGATGGCGCAGATCGGCTCGCGCCTCGTCGACGCCGCCGCGGCCAAGCTCGCGGAGGACTTCTTCACCGCCTTCGAGGCCCGGCTCGCGCCGCCGCCCGTCGCGGCGGGCCCGCTGCACGGCGACGCGCTGCCGACGCCGGCCCCGGCCGTCGCGAGCCCGGCTCGCCGCGGCCTGCTCGCGGCGGTCGTCCTCGCGGCGATGCTGCTGGCGATCGCCGCCTGGCTGGCCACGAGGTGACGCGATGGACAGCCTCGACCTGCAGGTTCTCTCCCAGGCGCGCGACTGGCTCGCGCAGGGCCACGCCGTCTGGCTGGTGACCGTCCTCGAGACCTGGGGCTCCGCGCCGCGGCCGCCCGGCGCGCTGCTGGCGCTGCGCGACGACGGGCCGGTCGTCGGCTCGGTCTCCGGCGGCTGCGTCGAGGACGACCTGATCGATCGCGTGCGCCACGGCGAGCGCGTCGCGGCGCCGGCGCTCGTCTCGTACGGCGTGACGCGCGAGGAGGCCGCGCGCTTCGGCCTGCCCTGCGGCGGCACGCTGCGCCTGGTGCAGGAGCCGCTGCGCGACGCCGGCTGGATCGACGAGATCCTCGCCCGCTGCGCGCGCCACGAGCTCGTCGCCCGCACGCTGGATCTCGAGTCCGGCGCGGTCGCGATCGAGCCGGCGGCCCGCGGCGAGCGCTTCGCCTTCGACGGCCGGCGCATGCGCACCCTGTTCGGGCCGCGCTGGCGGCTGGTCGTCATCGGGGCCGGCCAGCTCTCGCGGGTGGTCGCGACGATGGCGCTCGCGCTCGACTTCGAGGTGCTGTGCTGCGACCCGCGCGAGGAATACCACGTGACCTGGGACGTGCCCGGCACCGAGTTCAGCCGCGAGATGCCCGACGACCTGGTGCAGCGCCTGCAGCTGGACGCCCACAGCGCGCTGGTGGCGCTCACGCACGATCCCAAGCTCGACGACCTGGCGTTGATGGAGGCGCTGAAGTCCGCCGCCTTCTACGTCGGCGCGCTAGGCTCGCGCGCGAACACGGCCCGCCGCAAGGAGCGTCTCGCGCTGTTCGACCTCTCGCCCGAGGAGATCGGCCGCCTGCACGGCCCGGTCGGCCTCGACCTCGGCGGCCGCACGCCTGCCGAGATCGCGGTGTCGATCGTGGCCGAGATCGTCGCGGTCAAGAACGAGGTCGCCATCGTGCAGAAGAAGCCCGCGCTGTCGGCGGGTTGAGGCGCGCAACGCCGGATGTCCGGCTTTTCCGTTCGATGGTGTTCTTACCTCTGACGCCGCGCTCGTTGCCGGCATCAGACCAGGAGGACACTCATGCGATCCACGCTCTTGCCCGGCACGCGCCTGCGCGCCGCCCATCTTCTCTTCGCCTGCCTCGCTGGCGGCGGTCTGCACGGCTGCTGGGACGACGCTTCGCCCGACGCGCCGCCCGCCGCCACGCCGCCTCCCGCGCCGACCCCGGCGCCGCAGTCCTACACCCTGGGCGGCGGCGTCAGCGGGCTGACGGCCTCCGGATTGGTACTGGCCAACGGCGCGGACACGCTCGCCGTCGCCTCCGGTGCCGCGGCCTTCACGCTGCCCACCGCCCTCGCAACGGGCGCCAGCTATGCCGTCGTCGTCCAGACGCAACCGGCGGGCGAGCAATGCAGCATCGGCAACGGCACGGGCACGATGGCCGGCGCCAACGTGACGAACGTGGCGGTGACTTGCGCCGCGCTGGCGCACAGCCTGGGCGGCACGATCTCGGGCCTGCCTTCGTCGGGCCTGGTGCTGAGCAACGGCGCCGACACGGTTGCCCCCCCGCCGGGCGCGCTGTCGTTCACGTTCGCCACCCCCGTGGCCGAAGGCGGCGCCTACTCGGTCGCCGTGCAGGCGCAGCCCTCGGGCGCGACCTGCAGCGTGGGCGGCGGCTCGGGAACGATGGGCAGCGGCGACGTCGATGCGGTCGCGGTCACCTGCTCCGCGAACGCCTACCACCTGAGCGGCTCGATCACCGGCCTGAGCGCCGCCGGCCTGGTGCTGGCCAACGGTGCCGACACGGTGAGCCCGCCGTCCGGGGCCACCGCCTTCGCATTCGCGGGCGCGGTGGCGTTCGAGGGTAGCTACAGCGTCACGGTGCGGCAGCAGCCCGCGGGACAGACCTGCTCCGTGGCCGGCAACTTTCCCGCCACGATGGGACCGGGCGACGTCACCAACCTGTCCGTGACCTGCACCGCGGTCGGCGCGCTGTCGCTGGTCGCCGGGCAGGCGGTCTGCCCCATCCCGGACGGCGCGCTCACCGGCCACGGCGCCGGCGCCAGCGTGCCGCAGGCCGAGGGCCTCGCCTTCGACCGCAACGGCAACCTGCTCGCGATCGGAACGCAGGCCAAGGTGCTTCAGGTGATCACGCCCGCCGGCGACGTGAGCATCCTGGCGGGCAACACGGCCAACGCGGGTAGCGTCGATGGCACCGGCACGGCCGCATCGTTCGGCTACCCGCTCGGGATCGCGCTGGACAACGCCGGCAACCTCGACATCACCGACCAGTACACGATGCGCCGCGTCACGCCCGCCGGTATCGTCACGACCCTGGCGGGCGCCACCAGTTCGCCGGGACTGGTCGACGGCACGGGTTCGGCCGCACGCTTCAACTTCATCAAGGGCGTCGCCACGGACACGGCCGGCAACGCCTACATCGCAGATTCGAACAACAACGTGATCCGCAAGATGACGCCCGCCGGCGTGGTCACGACCTTCGCCGGTGGCGGCGGCGCCGGCTTTGCCGATGGCACGGGCACGGCGGCGCTGTTCTCGGCGCCGGTGGCGATCGCCATCGATGGCGCAGGCAACCTCTACGTGGCGGACTATCTGAACTGGGCCATCCGCAAGATCACGCCGGCCGGCGTCGTCAGCACGCTCGCCGGCGGCGGTCCGACGCATCCGGGCCTGGCCGACGGCACGGGCAGCGCGGCGCGCTTCGGCGGCACGACGTCCCTGGCGCTGGGGCCGGCCGGCAGCCTGTACGTGCTGGACCAGGCCGATGCCGCGGTGCGTCTCGTGACGGCCGACGGGGTGGTCACGACGCTGGCGACCCAACCCGGCCTGCAGACAGGGCCGATCTCGCCGACGTCGTTCACGATGCCCAGCCAGTCGACCGTCGCCATCGCCGCCGACGCCAGCGGGACGCTGTACATGGCATCGGGCTGTTCGATCCAGAAGTTCGGGCCATGAGCACGCCGGCCGTCGCGGCCTCCTTGCGCGGACGGCCGGGAGGCCGCACCGGGCCTGAGCGGTCAGGCCGGGGCGTCCTCGGCCGCTTCCGCCTGGCCGCCCAGCTCGCGCAGCAGCCATGCGCGCGCCTTTTCCCAGTCGCGGCGCACGGTGCGATCCGTCAGGTTGAGGGCGGCCGCCGTCTCTTCGTCGTTGTAGCCGCCGAAGAAGCGGCACTCGACCACCTGGGCCAGGCGCGCGCTGAATCGGCCCAGCCGCTCCAGGGCGTCGGCCACTTCCAGCAGGGACTCGGCGCTCGGCCCCGGAATTTCGGGGGCATCGTGCAGCGCCAGCTCCGGCACACCGCCGCCGCGCTTGTCGGCGACGGCCTCCCGGGCCAGGTTGACAAGGATCTGGCGCATGGCGATCGCGGCCGACCGCATGAAGTGCTGGCGGTCGGCGAAGCCCTCGCTGCGCTGCAGGCGCAGGTAGGCCTCGTGCACCAGCGCGGTGGTCTGCAGCGTGGAGCCGGCGGAAACCCGCCAGCGCGCGCTGCGCGCCAGGCGACGCAGGTCGTCGTACAGCACGGGAACGAGCAGTTCGGCGGTGGCCAGGGTGTCGGGTGGAGTCGTCATGCCTCGTCAGCGGTTGCGACGCCGGGAACGGCGCCGCGGCACGCGCGGGCTCGTTTTCACTCGCACTTCCACGGCTCGCTGCGATAGATTCTGCGGGACATGGCCGATACCGTCACTCCCGAGGACCGAAGCGCCATCAGCTGGCAACGCGTCGAGGCCGCGCTCGACCTGCTGCTGGCGCTGCCCGCGAGCGAGCGCGAGGCCGCCACGCAGCGCATCGCGGACGGCGACGACTCGCTGGCCATGGAACTGCGGTCCTTGCTCGCGCACATGGCCACCGAAGGCAGCCTGCTCGATCGACCTGCGGCCGAACTGCTGTCCACCACCACGCTCGCCGACGGCGGCCTGGCGCCGGGCACGCGCCTGGGGGCCTGGGCTGTCGTCGGGCCGATTGGCCGCGGCGGCATGGGCCACGTCTACCGGGGACGGCGCGCCGACGGGCAGTTCGAGCAGGACGTCGCGATCAAGCTCGCCCGCGCCGACTCGATCGCCGCATGGCAACGCTTCCCGCTCGAGCGCCAGATCGTGGCGCGGCTGGATCATCCCGGCATCGCCCGGTTGATCGACGGCGGCATCGCCGACGGCGGCCAGCCATACATGGTGATGGAGCTGGTGTCCGGCCAGGAGATCACCACCTGGTGCGACAGCCATGGCGCCAACCTGACCCTCCGCCTGGCCCTGTTCCAGGCGGTCTGCGAGGCGGTGTCCTACGCCCACCGGCACCTCGTCCTGCACCGCGACATCAAGCCGTCCAACGTGATGGTCGCCGACGACGAACGCGTCAAGCTGCTGGACTTCGGCATCGCGCGCCTGCTCGACGCAGCCGGCTCGGCCACGACCGCGGAACTCGTCCTCACCCCGGCCTACTGCGCCCCCGAGCAGCTCAGCGGACACGCCTTGTCGACGGCCACCGATGTCTACGCGCTCGGCCTGCTGCTGCACGAGATGCTCACGGGCACCAGCGCGCAGCGCGTGTCGGGCCTGCCGATGGCGGCAGCGATCCATGCCGTCCTGCACACCCAGCCGCGCCCGCCCAGCGGCGTGGCGCGCCAGCGCGCGGACGCGCCGGTGCCCGCGCGGCAGCTGGAGGGCGACCTGGACGCGATCGTCGCCAAGGCGCTTCGCAAGGAGCCCGACCAGCGCTACCCCACGGTGGACGCGCTCGCGGCCGATCTCGCCCGATACCGCGACCACCAGCCCGTGCTGGCGCGGCGCGGCAGCTGGGCATACGCCGCGGGGCGCGCGATTCGGCGCCATCGCAGCGTGGCCGCCGCTGCGGCCGTCGCGCTGCTGTCGATCGCCGGCGGCACCGGCGCGGTCGCCTGGCAGGCGCGCCAGGCGCGTGCCGAGGCCGATCGCGCCAACGCGGTCAAGGCCTTCCTCGTGCAGATCTTCCGCGCCAGCACGCCGGCGACCTCGAAGGGCCGCGACGTCAGCGCCAAGGAGCTGTTGGCGCTCGGCTCGCAGCGCATCGAGGGCGCGCTGCGCGACCAACCGATTGCCATGGCGCAGCTCGACGACGAGCTGGGCGACATCTACAACGAGATGGACGACAACCCGCACGCGCTGCCGCACCTGGACCGCGCAGTCGCCATCTACGAGCGACTGGGCCTGCTGGGCAGCCGCGACGGACTGAGCGCCCTCTTCCATCGAGGCAACGTCAGGCTGGACAGCGGGCACATGGACGACGCTCGCGCCGACCTGGAGCGCTGCCTGCGGCTTGGTGAAGCCAGGTTCGGCCCGCGCAACCGCTTCGCCGTGGCGGTGCGCGAGAAGCTCGCCTTCCTCGAGCTGGAGCTGGGACACTACGATCGCGCATTGCAGATCGCCCGGGAAGGGCTCGCCCTGCCGGTGGGCGAGGACCCGGCCTGGGATGCGTTGCGCCGTCTGCGCCTGCTCAGCGTCATGGGCCAGACGCTGACGACGATGGGACGCTATCCCGAAGCGGAGGCAACGTTCACGCGCCTGCTGTCCGACGCTGCCAAGGTGCCCGGATTCAGTGCGCCCGACCTGATGGTGGCGCGCCTGCAACTGGCCCGGAACTACCATTACGACGGCAACGAGGAGGAAGCCCTGCGCCAGACGCGCGCGCTCGTCCCGGACATGGAACATGTGCTGGGGCCGCACCACCTCATCACGCGCGTCGGGCGGCAGGTGATGAGCCAGGCGCTCACGGCCATCGGCCGCTACGACGAGGCCATCGCCGTGCAGCAGGCCAACCTCGAGGGCCTGCCCGAGTCCGGCCTCGCCACGGCGGGCGAACTGGGCTCGCTGGCCGTCAGCGAACGCAAGGCCGGTCGCTTCGTCGAGGCCCGCGCGGCGGCGGCCCGTGCGCTGGCGACCCTGGAGTCGCCCGATGGCGAACCGCGGCGTCGAGAGACCGCGCGGCGCACGCTCGGCGAAGCCGAACTCGGCCTCGGCCACGTCGACACCGGCACGAGACTCATCGAGACGGTGCGCGACCACGGCAAGGACATCAAGGGCTACGCGCAGTCGAGCGACGAAGGCAGCACGCTCGAGTCGCTCGCCGTGGCGCGTCGCCTGAGTGGCGACTGGGATGGGGCACTGGACTTGCTGAACCAGGCCTGCCTCGTCCATCGCCATGCCAGCCGCGCCGATTCCGCAGCGGTGCGGCGCTGCGAAGCGCAGCAACGGTGGGTGCAGGCGATGCGCACCCCCGAGTCCGACCTGGCGCGCCGGGCGTTCGCCGACGCCGCCGCCCGCTACATCGCCATCCTGCCGGCCGACCACGTGGCCCGGTCCGACCTGCAGCTGATGCAAGTGGAACTCGACGAGCGGGGGCATCGTCCCAGTGACGTCGACAGGGCTGCCGCCTTGCGCACCTGGCGGCAGGCCCTTCACCAGCCCTGGCCGGGCCGGCTCGTCTTCATCCATTGAGCGCGCGTGCCTGCGCTCTCGCTCGATTCGCGGCACGGCCGCGCGCCGCTACGGCGGGTCGAACGACCCATCCCTACGACGACGCCATCCGCGCTCCCGGCGGCACCTGGCCGCGCAGGAAGTGCTCGCGTTGCGCCGCGTCGTCGAGCGCCATCTCGAAATGCACCCAGGCGCCATCCTCGAGGACGGCCATCCAGGCCGGGCCGGCGGCGCGCCCGTCGGGCTGCCACACCACCTGGCAGCCGCTCTCGTTGGTGAAGCCCCGGCCGTCGGCGTGCAGGATGCCGTCCAGGCGCGACCACAGCGTGTCGCGCACGGCGGCGATGGCCTCCCAGCCGTCGCCCTCGTCCGCACCGGGCAGCGCGCGCAAGGCGTAGATCGTCCTGACCTTCGCCACGTAGCGCCACACCCAGTCGGCGCCCGCGGCGGGGCGCGCGCCGGCGAGCGATGCGGCGATCGCGTCGAGGGCGCGCGCGCCAGGGGTGTCTTCCGCCACCACGAGCCGCTCGACGCGCGCGATGCCGCGCCAGTCGGCGTGGGTCAGCAGGAGTTCGTCCCACCGCGCACCCTTGCCCGCCTCGACGCACAGCCTGGCCGAGCCGGCCCGGGCGGCGAGCCGCGCGGCGAGTTCGCTTGCGGGCACGATCTGCGTGGACGGCGTGAGCAGGCACAGCCAGCCGGGCGCGGGCTTCGGGGGATGGGTGACGAGCCGGTTCATGGCCTGGACGACGGGGCGAAGAAAGGCGGCCAGCCCGGTGAGGACTGGCCGCGTCGAGGAGGGCCGCATCGCTGCGCGCCGCTCGCGCTCAGTTGGCGGCCTGCGCCTGGTGGCCGGCCTGCATCGAGCCGTTGGCCGAGCCGTTCGCGCCGACGTTCACGCCGTCCTGGCGCGACGCCGAGCCCTGCAGCGCGCCGTTGCCCGAGCCGTCGGCCGTGACCGAGCGGCCGCCCGTGCCGGACGAGCGCGTGGCCGTCGCGGCGCCGCTGCCGTTGCCGGCCACGTTGCCGGAGACCGCGCGGCCGCTGGACGACGAGGTGCCGCCGCTGTCGGCCGACATGGCCGGCGCGCCGTGCGTGCGCGACGCGGTGGCCGAGCCGCTGCCCGCGACGTCGCCGGCCAGCGAACGGCTGCCGGACGACGGCGTCGTCGACGCGCCGGTGTCGTGCGTGTGCGAGGCCGTCGCGCTGCCATTGCCCGCGAGGTTGCCGCCAATCGAGTGGGTGGCCGGCGCGGCAGGCGCGGTCGTCGTCGACGGCGCGGTGGCCGCCGGCGCGCCGGGGCCGGCGGCGCCGTGCGAGATCGAGCCGGCGGCATTGCCCGCGCCCGTCAGCGCGGCCTGCGACGTGTCAGCGCCGCCGGTGGCCGTGCCCGCGGCGCCGTTGGCCGAGCCCTGCACGCTGCCGCCGGCGTCGCCCGCGGCGGATCGCACCGCGCCCACGCCGTCGCGCGCGCCCTGCACGCCCGCGCCGACCGTGGCCCGGCCGTCGGCGGCGCCGCTGGCAGCGGTCGCCTTGGCGGCGGCGCCCACGCCCTTGGCGTTGGCGGCGGCGTCGTGGCCGGTGGTCTTGCCGGCATCGATCACGTTGCCCGCGGCGTCCTTGACCGGCGTCGTGTCGGGCGTGGCCAGGTGGCCGGCAGCGTTGCCGGTCACGTTGCCGGTGACGTTGTTCGTCGCGTTGCCGAGGCCGCCCGCGCGGCTCAGGCCGCCGCTGCCGCCCAGGCCGCCGCCCAGGCCCCCGCCGATACCGCCCAGGCCAGCGCCGCTGCCGCCGCCCAGGAGGCCGGCGTGCGCCGAGGGGGACAGCGCCACGCTGGCAGCCGACAGCGCCATCACGGCGACGATGTGGAGAGTGGAGTGCTTGCGGATCATGTCGTTCACCTTTGAAGAGTGGCCCGCGACGATTCGCGGCCTGCAACGGGAGAACGACGCCCGCGCCGGCATTCTTCCGGCGACGATGAAAAAAGATGTAACGCGACTCAGCGCGCCCGGGCGAGGTCGACGTCGTCCGGCGCCGTGCGCAGCTTCTCGGCGACGAGCCCGCGCCCGATGCCGTCGCGCGGCGCCTGCGGCAGGTCGCGCGCCGTCGCGGCCAGGCGCGCGACGGCCGCGCGCGCGCCGTCCGGCGAGGCCGACTGGTATTGCGCGGCCAGCAGCCCCGCGACCAAGGGCGCGGCGAACGACGTGCCGCGCACCGGCGAGAACCCCCGCGTGCCGCTGGCGGCGGCGGCCATGTCCGCGCCCGGCGCGACGAACATCACCTGCGGCCCGCGCGCGCCCTCGGCCAGCAGCCGCAGCTTGCCGTCGACGGCGCCCACGCCCACCACGCCAGGCCACGCGGCCGGATACAGCGGCGGCGCCGCGGGCCCGTCGTTGCCGACGGCCGCGACGACCAGCATGCCCTGCGCCACGGCGTGTTCGACCAGGCGCTGCAGCACCTGGTTCGGCGGGCCGACCAGGCTGATGTTGACGACGGCGACATGCTGCCTGGTCATCCATGCCAGCTCGCGCGCGATGGCCTCCACCGAGCCGCCGGTGGGCAGGTCGCAATAGACATCGCTGGCCACCAGCACGGCGCGCGGCAGCGCGGACTCGAAGTGCGCGGCCTCGCCCACCATCAGCGACGCGACGGCCGTGCCGTGCGGCGCGGGATGGTCGCCGTCGCTGCAGCCGTGGCGCCGGATCGTCGCGTGGCGCAGGGCCGGGTGCGCGGCGTCGACGCCGCTGTCGATCAGGCCGACCTGCAGGGCCACGTCGACCGCGGGCGCGGGATGCTCGGCAGCCACCGGCGCGGCCGGCGCCACCGTCGCTGGCGCGCCCACGCTGCCGCTGCCCAGGTACACATGGTGGAAGTCGTACGCCCCCGCGGGGTCGAGCGCGCGCGCCCGCGCGAGCGCGTCCGCGAGCGACAGGCCCGCCGGCGCCCGCAGAACCAGCAAGGCGACGTCGTCCAGGCCGCCCAGCGCGTCCTCGCGAAGCGGCTGGAAGCCGGCGGCCAGCAGCGCGTCGCGCGCGGCGGCGCCCGAGGGCTGCGCCAGCAGCTCGGCGCGCACGATCAGCTCGCCGCGCGGGTCGCGGTCGAGCTCGCGCCGGTGTGCGCGGGCACGCGCGGCCGTCTCCTCCAGCCGGGCGGCGGCCAGGTCGACCGGCGCCAGTACGTTGTCCACCAGGGGCTCGACGTGCTGCACCAGCGGCGAGCGCGTGAGCGGCGACAGCGTCGAGCCCAGCGAGGGCAGGCGCAATTGCGCGTGGGCGGCGCCCGACAGCAGCACGGCCGCCAGCGCAAGGAATCGGCAAGTTCTGAAGCTCATGTTCGAATAACGTCGCAGGCATGGAAGAAAATCCACCCCCACGACGTTCTCCCATCATGTCATGAGCCAGTCGCCCCTTGCGTTGCGCGCGGAGATCGCGGCCCTGCTGCCGCGGCTGCGCCGTTTCGCCCGATCCGTCACCCGTCACCGGGAGGACGCGGACGACCTCGTGCAGATCGCGGTCGAGCGTGCGCTGAAGCACCTCGACCATTGGCAGGATGGAACCCGACTGGACAGCTGGCTGTTTCGAATCATGAAGAACGCCTGGATCGACGAAGCGCGCGCGCGCGGCCGCCGCGACGAGGTGCTCGCCCCCGAGGAGGCCGGCGAGCACGTCGGCTATTCCGAGACGGGCAGTCGCGACATCCGGCTGTCCATCGAGAAGGCGATGGCCCGGCTGCCGGAGGACCAGCGCATGGCCGTGAGCCTGGTGCTGGTCGAGGGCCTGCCCTACAAGGAAGCGGCCGAGGTGCTGGACATCCCCATCGGCACGCTCACCAGCCGGCTGGCGCGCGGCCGCGACGCGCTGCAGGCCATGCTGGGCGACGGAGACCTGACGCCATGAGCCCGCACGGCCGCCCAGAGGGCGAATTGTGCGCAGCGCGCAGCGCGCAGCGCGGACCCTGCCATCCGAGCGACGCACGGCCGCCCGCAGGCGCTCGCGCCCAGATCCGCAGGATGGAGGCTTTCCAATGTCTGCATTGAACGAACCCGATCGCATCGCCGTGATGGCCTACGTCGACGGCGAGATGCCGCCGCAAGACATCGCGCGGTTCGAGCCGCGCCTTGCGCTCGAGCCCGCGCTCGCCCAGGCGGTCGCGCGCGAGCGCACGCTGCGCGCGAGCCTGCAGTCGACCTACGCGCCGGTGCTGGACGAACCGATGCCGGCGGCCCTGCTGGACTTGCTGGCGATCCCCGATGCCGCCGCCAAGGCCGCGCCCGTGCACCTGGTGGCGGCGCCTGCGCCGGCCGCCGCCGCGAACGAGGCCCTGCCCGCCGGCGCCAACGACGCCGCGCGCGCCGCGCTGCCGCACGCGCGCCGCTGGGCCTGGCCGCAGTTCGGCGCGATGGCGGCGTCGCTGGTGCTGGGCGTGCTGTTCGGCGCGCGCCTGCTCGTGCCGCATCCGGCGGCGGGCGGCGACACGCTCGCGCTGGCCGTCGCGCCCGACGGCGCCATCACGGCGCAGGGCGCGCTGCGCAGCGCGCTGGAGCAGGACGTCGCCGGCACGGTGCTCGACCCGAACGCGAAGGTCGGCGTCGGCCTGACCTTCCGCGACCACGCGAAGCAGTACTGCCGCACCTTCACGCTGGACGGCGCGTCGTCGGGCATCGCCTGCAGGCAGGCCGACGGCTGGGTGGTGGCACACCTCGAGCACGGGCGCAATGCGCGCGCGGGCGAGCAAGGCGGCTACCGCACCGCCGCCAGCCCGCTGAGCCCGACGCTGCTGCAGGCGATCGACGCGATGCGCGACGGCGACACGCTGGACGCCGCCGGCGAGGCGGCCGCGAAGGCGAAGGGCTGGAAGCCCTAGGGCGGCCGTGAGCGCTACCGGTAGGACGCACGCGCGCATGTTTCCGGCAGCACGCGGGCGGGGCTTAAGCGTGCCCTAAGCGATCGCCGGCAGATTCCGCCGTTCGCCCGGGCACACAATCGCGCGCATGAGACTGCTTTTCGTCGAGGACGACCACATGATCGGCGAGACCGTCGTGGACGTCCTGCGCGCCGAGAACTACGCGGTCGACTGGATCAAGGACGGCCAGACCGCGCAGGCGGTCCTGCGCACGCAGGCCTACGACCTCCTGCTGCTCGATCTGGCGCTGCCCGGCAAGGACGGCCTCGAAGTGCTGCGCGGACTGCGCGCCGCGAAGCTGCGCATCCCGGTGCTGATCGCCACCGCGCGCGATTCGGTGGAACAGCGCATCGCAGGCCTGGATGCCGGCGCCGACGACTACATCCTCAAGCCCTACGACCTCGGAGAGCTGCTGGCGCGCGTGCGCGCCCTGCTGCGCCGCGCCGCCGGCCGGGCCGAGCCCGTCTACGAGCACCTGGGCGTCACGCTGAACCCCGCCACGCGCGAGGCCACGGTCAACGGGCAGCCGGTGCTGCTGTCCTCGCGCGAGTGGGCGGTGCTGGAACCGCTGATCGCGCGACCCGGCGCGGTGCTGTCGCGCGCACAGCTGGAGGAGAAGATCTTCGGCTTCGACGACTCCATCGCGAGCAACGCAGTCGAGGTCTACGTGCACGGCCTGCGCAAGAAGCTGGGCGCCAACCTGATCCAGAACGTGCGCGGCCTCGGCTACCTGGTGCCGCGCGCATGACGCGCGATCCGCGCCACTCGCTGCGCACGCGACTGCTGGCCTGGCTGCTGGCGGCCATCGTCGTGGCCACGCTGGCGCAGGCAGGGCTCGCCTACACCACCGCGCTGTCGCAGGCCGACGTCATCTTCGACCGCCACCTGCAGAAGATGGCCGCGGCGCTGGCCTCGGGCGCGGCGCTGGGCTCGCTGCCGCCCAACGAGGAGGTCAGCGACGACCGCGCCAGCGAGGACTTCGTCGTGCAGATGTGGAATGCGCGCGGCGAGCCGATCTTCCGCTCGGCCGCGCACCAGAAGCTGCGCCAGCCCGCGCAGCCGGGATTCTCGCTGGTGCACGCGCTCGACGGCCGCGAGTACCGCGTGTACGCGCAGGCCTCGCCTGGCCTGACGCTGCTGGTGGCGCAGGACATGGACGCGCGCCGCGACATGGCGCGCACGCTGGCGCTGCGCACGATCCTGCCCACGCTGCCGATGACGCCGCTGCTGGCGCTGATCGCGTGGCTCGTGGTCAGCCGTTCGCTGGCGCCGGTGGCGCGGCTGCGCGCGCAGATGGCGGCGCGCAAGGTCGACGAACTCGCGCCGCTGAACGACCGCGGCCTGCCCGCCGAGATCCAGCCGCTGATCCAGGAGCTGAACCTGCTGTTCGAGCGCCTGCGCCAGGCCTTCGATTCGCAGCGCGTGTTCGTCGCCGACGCCGCGCACGAGCTGCGCTCGCCGCTGGCCGCGCTGAAGATCCAGCTGCAGGGCCTGCAGCGCGCCGGTGACGACCCGACGCGCGAGCTGGCCGTCAGGCGGCTGGCCGCGGGCATCGACCGCGCCGGCCACCTCGTCGACCAGATGCTGGTGCTCGCGCGCCAGGAGGCCAGCGTGGCCGAAGGCGTCGCGCTGGAGTCGCTGGATCTCGCGCAACCGGGCTTCCTGGCGCTCAGCGACACGCTGGCCAGCGCGCAGGCGCGCCAGATCGACCTGGGCGTGCATCGCGCGGAGAGCGTCACGGTGGCGGGCAACGCGGAGTCGCTGCGCATCCTCGTGCGCAACCTCCTGGACAACGGCGTGAAGTACACGCCCGCCGGCGGCACCGTCGATCTGAGCGTGCACGCCACGCCCGAGGGCGCGCTGGTGACGGTGGAGGACAGCGGCCCGGGCATCCCGGAGAAGGATCGGGCACGCGCCCTCGATCGCTTCTACCGCGTCGTCGACGGCGCCGGCGCGACGGGCAGCGGGCTGGGCCTGGCGATCGTCAAGTCGATCGCGGACATGCACGGCGCCACGATCGCGCTGGACGACTCGCAGCGTCTCGGAGGCCTGCGGGTGCGCGTGTCGTTCGGCTTGCGTTCAGCGGCTTAAGCACCGCCTAAGACAGCGCGCCCAGAATTGCCCGGCAACTCGACCGCCCCCCTGAATCGGCTTCGAGCGCCCTCCCGTCCCATCACGAGGATCCCCGTGCGCATCTCTCCCCTCAGCATCACCCTGACCCTGTCCTTCCTGGCAGCCTGCAGCACTCCCCCGAAGGCGACCGAGCCCGCCGCCCCGCCGCCGTCGGCCGCGCCGGTCGTGCCCGCGCCGAAGCCGGCCCCGGCACCGGCCGCCGCCGACGACGCCCAGGCGCTTGCCGCCAAGCTGCGCCAGCAGGTCGCCGACCTCGACGCCAAGAGCGTGTTCTTCGACTTCGACTCCTACGTCGTCAAGTCCGAGTACGACGCGACGTTGCATGCGCAAGCCGACTTCCTGAAGGCCCATCCCGGCTCGAGGCTGACCGTACAGGGCAACACCGACGAGCGCGGCGGCTCGGAGTACAACCTGGCGCTGGGCACCAAGCGCGCGGAAGCCGTCCGCAAGCAGCTGGGCCTGCTGGGCGTCTCCACCGACCGCATCGAGGCCACCAGCTTCGGCAAGGAAAAGCCGCGCGCCACCTGCCACGACGAGTCGTGCTGGTCGCAGAACCGCCGCGACGACTTCGTCAACAAGCCCTGAGAGGCTTCGAGTCCGCGAACCAGGCCGTCGTTGGGATGGCCGCTCCTGATGCCGCGCGGCGTGCAGGATCCCAGGAGGCCCGCGAGGGCCTTCTTCCGTTGGGGTCTCGCGCTCACGCGCGCGAGCGTGATCTGCGACGGGCCAGGCCCGCGCTGACGTGCCATGCAGACGTTGCGAGCGCGATTCGATTGGCACGCAGCCATGGGGAGACTTCGCAGTTCTACCGTGGTGTCGTCGTCTTGCCCTATGTTGGCGGCCGCACGGTCAGGTCCTGTGACGCCGGCCCCACCACAAGCCCTATGCCTATCGCGAGCGTCGTTCCCTCGCGCAGTGCGCGGTAGGCGACGCCCGGGCGCCGTATCGCCTTGAACGATGCAGGCAAGAGGGCGACAGCATGTCCTGCTGCCACCTCCGCCAGAAGGCGCGCGTGGTCAGGCGGCTCGGGGACCGGACGGATGGAAGTGGACGCACGCGCGAAGGCGTCTTGCAGGAAATCGAAGAATGCGGGCTGGCGGGTGCGTTCAAAACGAAATACCCGCTGGCCCTCCAGATCCTTCAAACCCAGAGCACGTCGCGATGCGAGTGAATGCGTCGATGCCATGGCCACCACCAAGGGTTGCCTTGACAGTGGCGTCACAGGAAGGCCGCGAGTTTCGGTCGGAAGCGCGATCAACGCAGCGTCCAGTCGGCCGGCGCGCACTGCACGCACCAGGCGCGGCGAGCTGTCGGCGGTCGTGCTGAGGTTGCTTCCTGGACGTGCGCTGCCAAGCCACGCGAGCCACGGCTCGAGGCTCGAGAGTTCGACCGCCGTCGTCAGGCCGACGCGCAGATGCACCGGCTGAGCGAGCCCGAGGAGTTCCTCTTCGGCCTGTGTGATCAATGCGAGGATCCGCTCCGCTCTGGCCAGCAACGCCACACCCGCGTCCGTGAGGGAGACATGCCTGGTGTCGCGCATGAACAGGCGCGCGCCGAGACGATCCTCAAGTTCCCGGATCGCACGACTGACTGGCGGTTGCGACATGTGCAGTGACTCGGCCGCCTGGCGAAAGCTCAATGTGCGCGCAACGGCGACAAAGAGCTCCAATGCGCGCGAATCGATTCGTCGTTTCATACCAAAACGGTATCACTGAGATCGCACTTCTCCAAGTGCGCCAGGTGACCGACCATGAGTCATCTCCACCAACTTGAAAGCAGACGATGAACTCCTCTCGCCACCAACGCGGCACCGAAATGCTTGCCGCAGTGGATGGTCCCGCCGGCCTGCGCGTCGTCGAGACACTGGCAGCCCAGTTTCCGGACTTCGCGAGGTACCTGGTCGAGTATCCGTTCGGCGACATCTACGCTCGCCCCGCCTTGGGATTGCGTGAGCGTGAAATCGCGACTGTCGCCGCGCTGTGCGCTCTCGGAAACGCCGCGCCTCAGCTCCGCGTCCATGTACACGCGGCACTGCACGTGGGCTGCACGCCCGAGGAGATCGTCGAAGTGGTGATGCAGATGTCCGTCTACGCGGGCTTTCCGGCAGCGCTCAACGGCTTGACCGTCGTGCGCGAGGTCTTCGCCGAGGCAGGAATCGCCTTGCCGCTTCGCTCGCACGCCGACGCCGTTCGCACGCCCTCGAATGCGACATGATCACCCGCGAGTACGGTCCCGGAACGGCGGCTGCCGACGCTCGTGCCGTCCCGCACGGTAGACGGCGGGTATCCGATAGCCGCCGTGGGGCGACCGACTGGATCCGTGCCCCCTGGAGACTCCGGCGCGACCAGCAATCCGGCGGCGGTCAACGCGGCGCTCCTGAGGGCATGTCGTTTGCACGGGGCAGCCTCCGATTCGGAGGACTGGCACCATGACATGGACAGGCACCTGGCGCAACCAGTACGGCTCGACGCTCGTGATCACCGACGAGGCCGCCGGCCGCGTGGCGGGTAGCTTCCGCACCGCCCTGCCCGACAGCGGCTTCCATGGCCGTGACTTTCCGATCCTCGGCGTGCATCAAGGCGATTGCATCAGCTTCGCCTTCGCCGGGCCGACACCCAGCGGCGACATGGTCTGCTCGTTCACGGGGCTGCTGCGGGACGGTCTGCTGCAGACGGTCTGGTACGTGGTCGCGGACAAGGCCGTCGACGGCGACGGCAAGCGTCCCTGGCCGCACGCCGTGATGGCGAACGCGGACACCTTCGAGCGCCGCTGAGGCGGCGCGGCCTCGCGCTGCGCCGCCAGGCCCGTCAGCCCTGCGGGCCCGTGCCGCGGACCGCGTGGCCGGAATTCCTGCGCTTCCCGTCGATGGTCGCCCGGACCAGGTCGTCCGGTCGTTCCGCTAGGCCGCCACCACCTTGTCGCTCAGGCGGCCCAGCCAGCGATACAGCAACGCCGTCGCGATGACGAAGCCGAGTGCGCCGAGCCACAGCGCGGTGCCGGCGAA
>Ga0209258_100459_pt1 | contig 44386 bp, 33 predicted proteins | sample Araplaol_mTSA_r2_FD_184281 | JGI IMG/M metagenome (GOLD analysis project Ga0209258, IMG submission 184281) | Arabidopsis root microbial communities from North Carolina, USA - plate scrape CL_Col_mTSA_r2 (SPAdes) (version 2) | ecosystem: Host-associated > Plants > Roots > Endosphere | place: USA...
GCGGTCAAGAACGCCAGGATCGGCGGCGACGCCGCCTTCGCCGCCCTGCTGCGCGCGGGCATCGAGGGCGTGCGCGCCAACGACGCGCGCAATGGCCGCCACCTGCCCGTGATGCTGCACCTGGCCGGCGGCACCGACCCCGACCTGTGCCACCACATGTTCGACCTGTTCACGGCCGAACGCCTCGACTTCGACGTCATCGGCCTGTCCTGGTATCCGATCTACCACGGCCCGCTCGCGGCGCTGAAGGCCAACCTCGACGAACTCGCACGGCGCTATCGCAAGCCGCTCGTGGTGGTCGAGACCGCGTACGGCTGGACGCTGCGCGGCGCAGACGCGACGCCGAACCTGCTCGATGCCGAACACGAGGCGAGAGCCGGCTATCCCGCCACCGTGGCGGGCCAGGAGAAGGTCATCCGCGACGTGATCGCCACGGTGGCCTCGGTGCCCGGCGGCCTGGGCCGCGGCGTCTTCTATTGGGAGCCGGCTTGGATCCCGGCGGCGGGCGCGGGCTGGCGCACCGGCGATGGCGACAACTGGGAGAACCAGGCGCTGTTCGATTTCGAAGGACGCGCGCTGCCGTCGCTGCAGGCCCTGCGCGCGCCGGCGCCGTCCGCGGCTTCCGCGGCCTCGCGTTGAGCGGAACAGGCATGCCAAGTTTTCATAGCTCGCGCTCGCAACGTCAGTGGTCGCCAAGTGGTGCGCGCCCTATCGTCTGATCACCATGAAGATCACCAAACTGACTACCTACCGCGTGCCTCCGCGCTGGATGTTCCTCAAGATCGAGACCGACGAAGGACTCGTCGGCTGGGGCGAGCCTGTCATCGAAGGCCGCGCGCGCACGGTCGAAGCCGCGGTGCATGAACTGTCCGAGCTGCTCATCGGACAAGATCCGGCGCGCATCAACGACCACTGGCAGGCGATGTACCGCGGCGGCTTCTATCGCGGCGGCCCGATCCTCATGAGCGCGATCGCCGGCATCGACCAGGCGCTGTGGGACATCAAGGGCAAGGCGCTGGGCGCGCCCGTGCACGAGCTGCTGGGCGGCCTCGTGCGCGACCGCATGAAGACCTATTGCTGGGTCGGCGGCGATCGCCCGGCGGAAATCATCGAGGCCATCCATCGCGTGCGCGAGGCGGGCTTCGACACCGTGAAGATGAACGGCACCGAGGAGTTCAGCCTGCTGGCCACGCATGCCGAGGTCGATCGCGCGATCGCGAAGTTCGCCGAGATCCGCTCGGTCTTCGGCAGCGACATCAACTTCGGCATCGACTTCCACGGCCGCGTCGCGTTGACCATGGCCAAGGTGCTGCTGCGCGAGCTCGAGCCGCTGCGCCCGCTGTTCGTCGAGGAGCCCGTGCTGGCCGAGCAGTCCGAGCACTACGCGCGCCTGGCGGACGCGACCTCCATCCCGCTGGCGGCGGGCGAGCGCATGTTCTCGCGCTTCGACTTCAAGCGCGTGCTGGCCGACGGCGGCGTGGCGATCCTGCAGCCGGACCTCTCGCACGCGGGCGGCATCACCGAGTGCCACAAGATCGCCGCGATGGCCGAAGCGCACGACGTGGCGCTCGCGCCGCACTGCCCGCTCGGCCCCGTGGCGCTGGCGGCCTGCCTGCAGGTGGACTGGGTGTCGCACAACGCCGTGCTTCAAGAGCAGAGCGCGGGCATCCACTACAACCAGGGCGCGGAACTGCTGGACTACGTCAAGAACCGCGCCGACTTCCGCATCGAGGGCGGCTACGTCAAGCCCAGCAAGCTTCCGGGCCTGGGCGTGGAGATCGACGAGGCGCGCGTCGTCGCGGCCAGCCGCGGCGTACAGGATTGGCGCAACCCGCTGTGGCGTCACGCCGACGGGAGCGTCGCCGAATGGTGAACCCGGCCCGCGCCACGCCGCGCCTGGTCGCGCTCGACTGGGGCAGCACGCGCTTGCGCGCCTGGCTGCTGGGCGAACACGGCGCCGTCCTGGCCGAGCGCCAGAACGCCAGCGGCGCCTCCACGATCGAAGGCGGCCCTGCGGCGTTCGAGCAGGCGCTGGCCGGGCTGGCCGGCGATTGGCTGGATTTGACGTTACCGGCCGTGGCCTGCGGCATGGTGGGCAGCGCGCACGGCTGGCGCGAGGCGCCCTACGTGGCATGTCCGGCGCGTCTGGACACGCTGCACGAACACCTCGTGCCGGTGAAAGCGTCGGCGACCACCGTGCACATCGTCCCCGGCATGGTCGACGATCCCACAGACGGTACGCCTGACGTGATGCGCGGCGAGGAAACGCAGGTCCTGGGCCTCGTCAAGGACCGCTCCGACCTGGGCGAACGCGCGTGCGTGCTGATGCCGGGCACGCATTCGAAGTGGGTGCAGGTCAGGGACGGGATCGTCACCCGCATCCGCACCCGCATGACCGGAGAGACCTATGCATTGCTGCGCCGGCAGTCGGTGCTCGCGCGCCTGATGCCTGCCGACGATGCGGCGCTGAACCGCGAAGCGTTCAGCGCCGGCGTCGCCGCGGCACGCGACGCGCGAGGCGCCGACCTCCTGGCGCAGCTGTTCTCGGTGCGCACACTCGGCCTGACCGGACGTTGGCCGTCCGAGGCACTCCCCGACCATCTTTCTGGCCTCCTGATCGGTCACGAACTTGTCGGCGGCCTGCGCACCGCCGACGGCCCTCTCGCGCTCGTGGGGGAACCCGAACTCTGCCGTCGCTACGCCCTCGCGCTGGACGTGCTGGGCACCGCAGCCGTGACGACGCACGCCAACACGGCCTGTGCAGGCCTGTGGCAACTGGCCGCGCAAGCCGGGTGGGTCGAAGCATGACGGCGACGAACGACAACACGAGTCGGCTGGCCACCGCGATGCGGCGCCTGCCGCTGGTCGCAATCCTGCGCGGACTGCCCTCTCAGGAGGCCGCCACCGTCGGCCATGTCCTCGAGGATGCCGGCTTCGCCCTCATCGAAGTCCCGCTCAACTCGCCGCAGCCGTTCGACTCGATCGGCACGCTGCGTCGGCAGCTCGGACCCGACACGCTCGTCGGCGCCGGCACGGTCACCCGCCTGGCCGACGTGGCGCGGCTGAAGGACCTCGGAGCGGACCTCATGGTCATGCCGCACGCTGACACCACCCTGATTCATGCGGCCAAGCTGGCCGGGATGCTGTGCATTCCGGGCGTCGCGACACCGACCGAAGCGTTCGCGGCTATCGAGGCCGGCGCAGACGCGCTCAAGTTGTTCCCGGCCGAGCTGGTCACGCCCAGCGTGATGAAGGCCATGCGCGCCGTGCTGCCCCGCGAGACCGCGTTGCTTCCCGTGGGCGGCGTCACGCCAGCCAGCCTGGCGCACTGGCTCCGCGCAGGCGCCTCGGGCTTCGGCCTGGGTTCCGCGCTCTACACGCCCGGCTCGGACGCGACGACCGTCGCCCGCCGTGCCGAGGACTTCGTTCGCGCCTGGCGCGAGTGCCTCGCCACGATCCCGCCGGCTTGACTTCTCTTTCCTTCCCTTCGACAGCGACTTCCAAACGATAACCATACGGAGACACACAATGAGCACGAACGCCCACCGTTCCAAACTTCCGCAGCCGCGCCTCCTCAGCGCGCTGATCCGAGCCGCCTTCTTCGTGCCGGCGGTGATCGGCGGAGCCGGCGCGCACGCGCAGTCGGCCGCAGTCCCGGCAGCAGCCGCATCTCAAGCACAGGCCAAGACGGCCGAGGATGTGCAGACCGTGACGGTCGTCGGCGTCTCGGCATCGCTGCGAAGCGCAGTCGCCGCGAAAAACGACGCCAACTCCATGGTCGAAGTGATCGCTTCCGAGGACATCGGCAAGTTGCCCGACACCACGATCGCCGAATCGCTGGCGCGCCTGCCGGGCCTGGCGGCCGGCATCGACCGCGGCAACGCGAGCCAGCTCGTGGCCCGCGGCCTGGGCCCGCGCTTCATCGGCTCCACGCTCAACGGCCGCGAGTTCGCGACCACCGAACCTGATCGTGCCGTCCGCTTCGAGATGTTCCCGTCCGAATCCATCTCGGGCGCCAAGGTCTACAAGACACAGTCGGCCGAGATCGTCGAAGGCGGCATCGCCACGACGGTGGACCTGCAGACCGTCAGCCCGCTGGCCTACAAGGAGCGTACCGCCTCGGTCAAGGCCGACGGCGAGTACTACAAGCAGGGCGCGGACATCCAGGGCGCCAAGAAGGTCGCGCCGCGCCTGGGGGCCATCTACGTCGACCAGTTCGCCGACCACACGCTGGGCATCGCGCTGGCGGCCAGCTATTTCGATCAACCCGACGTGAGCGACCAGTTCCAGAACTACGGCTTCAACGGCGCATCCGCATGGGACGTCGATGGGACGGGGGGCAAGGAAACGCCGCCCTGGGGCTTCCAGAACCAGGTCGTCAAGGGCACCAACAAGCGGTCCAGCATGCTGGGCAAGGTCGAATGGAAGCCCGACTCCGTCACTTCGGTGACGGCTGACGTGTACACCGCGCGCTCCAACATCCATGAGAACTCGATGTACCACGTGGCCAGCACGGGGTATCCCTACAGCAACATCACGGTGTCGGATGGCTTCGTCACGGGCGGCACCGCGCAGGGCGTGTCCATGAACACGATCGAAGGCCTGTGGAAGCAGAACCAGCGCGACTTCGCGGTCGGCCTGAACGGCAAGACCAAGGTCGGCGGCTGGAAGCTCGAGGCCGACGTCGCCCGCTCCACCGCGGATCGTGACACCCAATGGGCCGGCGTGGGCCTGTGGATGCAGAACAAGGGCACGCTGACCTGGAGCGCGCAGCACAACCAGTGGGCGACCTACTCGTTCAGCGAAGACACCGGCAACCCCGACAACTACGGCAACACGATCTTCGAGCAATGGGGGCCGAACTACGCGGGGCACCTGGCCGATTCGCTGAACTCGCAGGTGATCAACGCGAGCCGTGACGTCGACTGGGGCGCGATCCGCACCGTGAAGATGGGCGTGCGCACGACCCAGCGCGAGAAGGCCTACAGCCAGGTCTCGTGGGACTTCGACACGACGACGGTGCCGTTCTCGACCACCGACCTCCAGCGCGTCCACGTGTCGGGCCGGCCGGACTTCGTGCAGTTCGCCGACGGCTTCGACGCGGCCGTCGCCAAGTATTTCGGCGCTGACGCCTTGAGCGCCAGCGGCCGCACCGCCACCGCGAGCGACCTCGTGTACAAGGACTGGCGCGCCAAGGAGAACAACACCTCCGCCTTCCTGCAGTTCGACCTGTCGGGCGACAACCTCGCCAAGGGCTATCGCGGTGACTTCGGTCTGCGCGTGGCCCACACCCGCCAGACCGGCTATGGCTACTCGCAGGCCGATGGCGGAACGCCCACCCCGGTGTCGGACGGCGCGAGCTACACCCGCCTGCTGCCCAGCCTGAACCTGGTGCTGTCGCTCGACGATGCGGAGCAGCACCAGCTGCGATTCGGCGCCTCGCGCGCCATGTCGCGCGCGCCGCTGGACGTGCTGAACGACGCCCACGTCGTCACCACGCCCACGAACGCCGGCGACCTGACCACGGTCACGGGCGGCAACCCGCGCCTGAAGCCGATGATGGCCAACCAGCTCGACTTCGCCTATGAGGACTTCTTCGCCAAGGGCGGCCTGTTCTCCGCCGGCGTGTTCTACAAGCAGATCACGGACTACATCGCGTTGGACACGGTCAAGGGCACGTACAACGGCGCGGACGCCTGGTTCACGGAGCAGGTCAACCGCACCGGCGGCCATGCCAAGGGCTTCGAGCTGGTGTACCAGCAGGCGTTCAACAAGCTGCCGGGCCTGTGGAGCGGCCTGGGCGTGATGGGCAACTACACGTACACGAACAGCGACATCAAGGACATGGCCAGCGACGGCTCGCCCATCCCGACCAACGGCCTGATGAAGCACAACATGGGCCTGACCCTGTGGTACGAGCACGCCGGCTTCGAGGCGCGCCTGTCGGCCAACCACCACTCGCAGTACAACCGCGCGCCGACCTGGGACTCCACCAAGTTCTACTACAACGGTGCGGAGACCTGGATGTCGCTGAACCTGTCGCAGCAGGTCACCTCGCACCTGCAGCTGCGCTTCGGCGTCGAGAACCTGACGAACCAGCGCGTCATCTACACGGATCCCACCGAGCGCTACAACCAGTGGGAATTCCAGTACGCTCGCCGGTTCGACCTCGGCGTGACCTACAAGCTGTGACCGGAGGCGACGCCGTGGGGCAGAGACTTGCCGGCAAGGTGGCGCTCGTCACGGGTTCGACGCTGGGCATCGGCGCGGCCACCGCGCGCCTGTTCGCCCGCGAGGGCGCGCGCGTCGTGCTCAACAGCCATGTCGACGACGCGGCGGCGCGCCGCATCGCCGACGAGCTCGGCCCGGAGTGCGCGCTCTTCGTCGAGGCGGACGTCTCGGATGCCGCGGCCGTGCACGGGATGGTCGAACGCGGGGCCGCCCGCTTCGGCAGCATCGACGTGTTGGTGAACAATGCCGGCCGCAACTTCTTCAACGACCCGTTGGCGCTGACGCCCGACGAGTGGCGCCGTTGCCTGGCGGTGGATCTCGAGGGCGCCTGGAACTGCGCGCGCGCCGTCCTGCCCGGCATGCTGTCCGCCGGACGCGGCAGCATCGTCAACATCGCCTCGGTGCACGGCCACAAGATCATTCCGGGCTGCTTTCCGTACCCTATCGCCAAGCACGGCCTCATCGGCCTGACGCGCGCGCTCGGGCTCGAATATGCGGCGCGGGGCGTGCGCGTGAATTCCATCTCGCCCGGGCTGATCCTCACCGAGGCGATCGAGGCTTCGTTCGCTGCCAGCCCCGATCCGGACGGCGAGCGCGCGCGCCAAGCCGCGCTTCTGCCTTGCAAGCGGATCGGCGAGCCCGACGAGGTCGCCCACACCGCGCTGTTCCTCGCGAGCGACGAGGCGCGCTTCATCAACGCGACCGACATCCTCGTCGATGGCGGGCGCTCCCAGCTCTACCACGAGTAGGCAGCCAACGGCCGTGCCATGCAGGACCCGTCCTCTGCACCCTCCGAACGCTTCCGGTCGCGCCTGAAGACGCGCCATCTGGTGCTGCTGACCGAGCTGGGGCGCCACGGCTCGATCGCCCACGCGGCCGTCGCGGCCCACATGACGCAGCCGGCAGCGTCCAAGATGCTCGCGGAAGTGGAGCACCTGCTCGGCACGCCGCTGTTCGAGCGGCTGCCGCGGGGGGTGACCCCCACGCCCTACGGCGAGATCATGATCCGCCGCGCGAGCGCTGCGCTGGCCGAGCTGGACCTCGCCCACCAGGAGGTCTTGAGCATGAGCTCCGGTCTTGGCGGACGCCTGGCGGTGGGCACGGTGCTCACGCCAGCCACCGGGCTGCTGCCCGCGGCGGTGCTGCGGCTCAAGAAGGACCATCCGCGACTTCACGTGGCGATCGAAGTCGATGCGAGCAAGTCGCTGATCGCGCGGCTTCAGGCCGGTCAGCTCGAGATGGTCGTCGGCAGGATCCTCGATCCCGAGGCCGGCGACGCACTCGACTTCGAGCCGCTGAGCGACGAGCCGCATTGCATCTTCGCGCGCGCCGGCCATCCGCTGGAGCGCCGACCAGATCTCGGTCTGGCGGACCTCGCGAATGCCGGCTGGATCCTTCCGGCGCAAGGCAGCATCCTTCGGGACCGCCTGAACGCCCTGTTCGTCTCGGCGGGACTGCGCTTGCCGACCGAGACGATCGAGACCACGTCCCTGCCGATGATCACGCAGTTGCTGGCGCAGAGCGACATGGTGGTGGCGCTGCCGCGCGAAGTGGTGCGCATGCATGTGGAGCTGCGCCAGTTGGTGCCGCTGCCCGTCGACCTCGAGCTGCGCCTGTCGCCTTACGGCATCGTCACTCGCCGTCACCATGCGCTGTCGCCCGGAGCGGCCGCGATGTTGCGGGTCTTGCGAGAAGTGGCGACGCTGGACAAACGAGGAACCGACCTCGTCGAGCCGCAGGCTGCGGGCCTTGCGCGTGTCGTTCCCTGTCGCGACGCGATCGCGCAAATGGCACCAGACGCGGACTGGCCGTCCGCGAAGGCGGCCTGACGTGATGCTGCTCCGAGACGCTTGACTGGCACCTGCGATGTACCGGCATCCCGCTCATCGGAGCCCATGAAAGCCATGTCGCGCGCCAGGCATGCCCATCCGGATGGCGACGCCTGACCATGCCGATTCGCGAAGCTGCCGGCGATTCAACAGGCAGCGGGGGAGACAACGGCAACTTGCCGCATCCCGACCAGTGCTCGAGGTCTCACGCAAAAGAACGAATTCCCGCGCCGAACCTCGTGCAGAAAGAGGAGCATCCGTGAGAAGTTCAATTCGCAATGTCTTGCGCACCGTCTTCATGGCCTTGGCCTGCCTGACGGCAGCGTCGTCGCAGGCTCAGTACGCCTACGGCTCGGACGTCAGCTGGACCGACCAGGAGGAGTCCAGCGGCTACACCTTCAAGAACGCCGCAGGCGTCAAGACCGACCCGTTCGTGTTGCTGAAGGGCCTGGGCATCAATGCCATCCGACTGCGCGTCTGGGTCAACCCGACGGGCGGCTGGAACAATGGCGCCGATGACCTCTACATGGCCAAGCGCGCCATTGCGCAAGGCCAGCGGGTCCTCATCGACTTCCACTACAGCGACACCTGGGCGGATCCGTCCCATCAGACGATTCCGGGGCAATGGACCGATCATTCGCTGTCCGCGTTGGAGACGCAGGTCTACAACCACACGTACGGCATCCTCAACTACCTGAAGTCCAACGGCGTCACCGTCAGCTGGGTCCAGGTCGGCAACGAGATCAACTCCGGCATGCTGTGGCCGACCGGCCAGGTCTCGGGCACGAGCGGCTTCGGAAATCTCGCCGGCCTGATCAACTCGGGCTACAACGCGACCAAGGCCGTCTTTCCCAGCGCGGCGGTCATCGTCCACCTGGCCAACGGCTACGACGACGCGACGTTCCGCTGGTTCTTCGACAACCTGAAGAGCCAGGGCGGCAAGTGGGACGTGATCGGCATGTCCCACTACCCGACGGCGAGCAACTGGGGCACCTTGAACTCGGAGGCAGGCTCCACCATGGCCGATGTCGCATTGCGATACGGGAAGTCCGTCATGGTCTGCGAAACCGGCATGCCCTGGGACGGCCCCTCGGCGGCGGAAAGCATGATCAGCGACCTGATCAACCGCAACAAGGCGCTCGGGAGCAAGGGACTTGGCGTCTTCTACTGGGAGCCTGAGGCCTACCCCGGGTGGCAGGGATACACCCTGGGCGCGGTGAACGCCTCCGGGCAGTTCACCGCCGCGATGAACGCGTTCTGATCGCTGGCTGGGAGGTGGCGCCATCGATGTGAGTCCGATGCGGCACCGCCCAGCTCATGGCCGGGCGCATCCCACTGAATCACTTTGCGACCATTGGTCACTGATTCGTCATGCCTCTCGGACAGTGGATGGATAGCGTGCCACTCAGCACCAATTCATCCAATGAAGACGAAAGCCTGGAGCCACATGATGATTCCTTGTCCTGGCGACAACCTCCGCGCGGATGCGTCAGCTCGCCGTTCGCTCGATGGCCGCCTCCTGGTCGTCTCAGCCCTCTGCGCGGCCGTCGTTGCTTGCGGTGGCGGGGGCTCCAGTTCGGAGCCGGTTGGTGCGAGTCCGTCAGCCTCGCCGACACCAGCCCCCACGCCGGCGCCGGCGCCGACACCGTCGCCTTCACCGACACCGACACCTTCACCGACGCCAAGCCCGTCGCCGTCGCCGGTACCGACACCTTCGCCATCGCCAACACCCGCGCCGTCGCCAACCCCTGCCCCATCCCCGTCACCAGTTCCTGCTCCGACTCCCGCACCGGCACCGAGCCAAGCGGTCGTCACGCAATGGGGCATGGTCACAGAGCCGCCGCTTCCGTCGACGGTATGCGCGACCCTCCACGCAACGCTCATTCCGGTCAACGGGTCACTGGACAACGCCGACAGCAGTTCTTCCATTTCGCAACCCGACACGACCAGAATCCAGCAGGCGATCACGGCATGTCCCGCCGGTCAGGCCGTCAAGCTCGCTGCGGGCATTTCCGGCGAGAGTGGATTCCTGAGCGGCCCCCTGACCCTGAAGTCGGGTGTCCAGCTCTGGATCGACGCCGGCATCACGCTGTTTGCGTCACGCAACCCGGCTGACTTCGACAATGGACCGGGCACTTGCGGGACGGCGACAGCCGCGGATCCACACGCCTGCAGCCCGCTCATCCTCGCGGCGAGCACGGTTGGCAGCGGCGTTGTCGGTGCGGGCACCATCGATGGGCGCGGAGGCAGCCTTCTCACGAGCGGCCCCAATGCCGGGCTTCGGAGCTGGTGGGATGTCGCCTACCAGAGCAAGAGCGGACTGAACCAGCAGAATCCACGGCTGATCCAGGTGAACAAGGGGAGCAACTTCGCGCTCCACGGCATCACGATCCAGAACTCGCCGAACTTCCACGTGGTCACAAGCGGTGTCGCGGGTGTCACCGCCTGGGGAATCAAGATCCTGTCGCCCAGTGCGGTGTACACGAAGCCAGGCTACGCGTGCGCCTCCGGCACGACGCCGGATGTACTGACGCCGGCCACCTGCTTCACGCCCGACACCGTGAAGAACACCGATGGCTTCGATCCCGGGACGTCCAGCAAGGTGCTGCTGGCCTACTCGTACATCAGCACGGGGGACGACGATGTCGCGGTCAAGGCCGGTGGCAACCCGTCTTCGACCCAACTCACGTTCGCCCACAACCATTTCTATTACGGCCACGGCATGTCCATCGGCAGCGAGACCGATGCGGGCCTGAGCGACATGGTGGTGACCGACCTGTCCATCGACGGGTTCGACAGTCCGAACGGCAACGGGCTGCGCATCAAGTCGGACTCGTCGCGCGGCGGGAGCGTGCACAACGTGAGCTACAGCCAGATCTGCATGCGCAACTTGCGCAAGCCGCTGGTGTTCGATCCGTTCTACAGCAGCGCGACGGGGTCGCTCTATCCGAACTTCAACGGCATCACGCTGAGTGGCGTCCATTCCCTCGGCAGCGCGAAGTACGGGGGCGGACTGATGTCCTTTGCGGGCTATGCGCTCCACGGCCAAGACAATCCTCTGACGATCACACTCGACAACGTCGTCTTCGATGGCAAGCAGCCGACGTTCGATGCCGGGCACAACGGAGGACCCGGCACGCTGCCCGCGAATACGCATTTCACATTCGGGCCCGGCGCCGTGAGCTTCGCGTCGGCGATTTCGCCTTCGGCATCGAGTGACGTCACCGTGACGGGCTCGCCCGGCGCGTCGACTGCTGTCGATTGCAGCAAAGCCTTCGTGCCTCTGAGTTCAGTCCTGGCAAGCTCGCCAATCTGATCAGATACGCGCAATGTGACCGCAAGCGATCGCCGGAAGTTCTTTGAGAAACAGCAGCAAGCGCCGCTAGGCGGACTGGTGCTCACGACTCGCCGGGCGGACAGCTCGATTTCCTCCGTCGGGACTTTGACGCCGAAATGCACGCGTGGCGATAAGGATACTTATCTTGGTGAACGCTTTTTCGTGGTATCCACATCGATCGGCTGAGGTGCCGCCGCGCCTCGGCACCAGACCCTGGCAAATGTCGGCGGGCCACACGGCAAGTTTTCTTGTCGAGTCGAACCGGCGCAGTCGGGCAGATTCGTGCGTGCAAGCATTGTTGGTCTGCAAGCAGCGGCCCCGTGTTCCGCAATGCGAGGTGGCATGATCGCAGCCTCGATGAGGCGCTAGTTGCCTTCCCGTACCGCAACACCAAGTACCTCCATGCTCTCAGTTGGATTTTGGAATACCAAGAAGGGCAAGGCCGGCTACCCGGCGGCCGTGGACTTTGCTATCGGCGCGGCGGGCGATGCAACTCTTTCGGGAGTTGCTGGCGAGACTCTGCTGTGCCTGGGCGAGCCTGGCCCCCTTAACGAGGCCGGATTGCTTGCCGCCTTGCAAACTGCCGACCCAGGCCGTCCCTGGTGGACGCAAATGTCTACTTCGGGGCGTTTTTTGCTGGCGAGCACAGTCGATCGGGCGACCTTTCGGACATTCACCGAAGGGCCGGCGTTTCCATGTCAACTCACGCGTCGAGGCCAGCAGTATTTAGTTTGCTTTGTGCATCTTGCGTCTTCGCAGGGTGCCGGTGACAGGTCCATTCACACGCTGCAGACAGGTCAAGCGCTCAGAGAGGCAGTCGCTAGAGCCGAAGTAGATGCAGTGACCGACAAATCCATATTGCTCGGCGACTTCAACATGCGTCCCTACGATGCAGGAATGGTGGCGCCGCTCGCGCTGCATGCCGCTGCGTGTCGAGTTGCATCACGTAAGCCTAGGAAGATCGGTGGCATTACGCGCCCGTATTTCTACAACCCCTGCTGGGAACTCCTGGGCAACTGGGGTTCGACCCGCCAGCCGGGAACCTTTTACTGGCTTGATCCGACTGACTCTGTTCGGTGGCATCTCATCGACCAGTTGCTCATCAAGCCTTCGATCGCGAGGCTATTGCGCGAGCCCACTCCGCGCATCCTTACCCAAGTTGGCCCACGCTTGTTGGTGAATTCAAAAGGCGTCATCAAGAAGGCCGTCTCTGATCATCTTCCGATCGTGGCATCCCTTTCGATCTGAAAGTTGCATATGGAAAATCTCTGGCCAGTAGAACTGTCGGCGAACCTTGCACCAAGCACGTCATCCTGGAGCCTTATCGAGGCCCAAGCAGCGGCCATACGACAAGCCACGTTGGGGCTTGTGCATGGAGAATGGCGTTCCGGGCAGACTTCGATCGGACGCTCCAGCGCACTGTTTCTTCGTCCTGCGGACGAGCCCCTCAAGGACTATCAGTTCATGGCAGTCCGATCTGCTGGTGAGGATTTCCCGCTCGCAATTGAGGTATTTCACCTGGGCGAAGACCTCCGAATCACGCATGTTCGCAACGAGTCCGAGCTCAGGCGAACTCTTATCAAAATCCTTGGCCGACCCGAGACCATTCGTATCGTTCGCAGCTTGGCAAGCGAGGCCGCAGCCGTGCGCGCGATTCAGGTTAACGGCGGTGGAGATGCAGCGCCCTCCCCCGCGGACAATCAGCCGATCGAAGGAGACCGCCCGTACGAAGACAGTTCTCCCACGACGGCCCGGCCGATCGCAATCGGAGGTCTGATCAACGAGCAGGGCGTCCGCTTCGCGACGGTGACCCTCTTGGGAATCGCAGGCTTCGTTCGGTTGGAAGAGTTACGCAAGCTCGTCATGAGACCCGACTTGAGGGGCTCGGCGATCCAATCGCTCAACGGCCGATTTGTCGTGACGACATCGTTCGCGGACAGCGTGAAGATGACGCTGAGCGCGGATGAGCTGAAGGTTCTCCAAAACGGTGTTCGGCAAGCACTCGCCGGAGATGTCGCGAGTTAGAACCCAAGCTCCGCGGGGCCGGCGCCAGCCTCAAGGCGATTGGAATTCGGGCACGGCTTTGGGCGCCACGCCGGGGCATGAGTCATCCCCCGGTGGAGACGTCGCCACCTTCGCCGTCAAGAGGCGTTTGCTGCAGCAGGCAAATCGCCCCTTGAAACTCGATCCCGAGCTGAGCGCATCGAAAGGCCGATCGTGCGCCCAACGAATACAAGAAGTTGCCGATCATGATGTTTTCGTAGGGGTCAAGCATCTTTTTGGTAGTCCGCGCCCGGCGACGCAGCATAGTTGAAGCAGGCACCCTTCGAGGGCTTACGTCCCGTTGAGGGCTTCGTGAATTCGATGGGCCACCAGTACATCATCGAGGTAGCCGCTAATCCCGTGATGGTTGGCCATGTGGTTGGTCACACTTCCGTGGTTCTCGATAGGCGGTCGCACATCCCACGTCGAGGTGTCTAAAGGATGCAGTGCCACGATGTCCTTCCGATCGAACGCGTTCACCCATGAGGCGACGCCTTTAGGGACTTCACGCGCCGGCGGCGAGAGCAACTTTCGAATGGTCTCCAAGCCCAAGGGCGAGCCCAACGTAATGAACCGCCGCACCTTCGCTTGCGCGCCCAACTGCCGCAGAACACGGTAAGCGATGATCGATCCGAGCGAATGGGCAACGACGACGCATGGCTCGGTACCAATCGCTTGCTGGATCTTGGCGTTGAGCTGCAGCTCGATTCCAGGCTTGGTGAGATACAGGATGACGTCTTCGGTCATCAACGACAGGATGCGACACCCGAACGAGGTTTTGTCGGCCAGCTGCGCGAGCCTGATCGCAAGCGCGGTGTTCTGCAGACCCTTCGTCGTCGCAACGTCGACTGAAATTTCGCCCTCCTGCGCTCCCTCGAGAATCTCTGCAAGGAGCCGCATGTAGTTGGGGTCGGAGAGGATTCCCGAATTGCCACCCTTAGCAGTTCCGTGCGCCAAGCCCTGCTTGGCAGCCGCAACCATCTGCGCGAGTTCGTCGCCGTAGTATGGAAAAACGACCTCGTGCTCGCTGATGGCGCCCAGCCCTGCGCTCGACAGCCCCACTTCGAGCCCGTCAGTCCAAGTCTTACGCAGAAGCGCCTCGTCTTTGCCGTCTTGGTCGCGGCCGTGGATCAGGACAAGTCGCACAGTCAGTTCTCCAAAACAAAGCGTTCCAAATGGTCCATGCCGTCGGGCGTGAACGTAGCCCACATCGACGGCAGCATATGTTGACGTGCACGACGCAATAGATCGGGCATGCGCTCTTCGAGCTCACCAAGGGACATCCAGCCCTGCGTCAACATCGGCATCCGCGGAGCGACTCGGATGTGATCCGTTTCCCGCACGCCGGCTTTGTAGGCCTGCAGGTACAAGTCGAACGGGATGGCGCGCTGCTGCGCCAGCGAGACTTGAAACAGGCGCCTGACGTCCTCGAACTTCCCCATCCGCGCGTACTCATATCCCGCGTACACGGCGAGCGTTGGATTGAGGGTTCGGCTGCCGTTGGGCTTTAGGCTTCTCAGGTGACTTACCAACGGTGAGGTCTCATCCTCGTCTAGCGAGAACCTGGCGTTAATAGCGTCTATAGCGGCAACGGCCTGCCACTGACTTAGCGACGCTCGTCTTGCTTGAGCGGCATCATCGATCGGTACGTAATTGACGGCCAGAACACGGCCCTTTTCCACGACGACGACCGACCGAAACCCGGGCATGAGCCCAATGACAAGCCCTGTTCCATCGTGGAGCCTCACCGCTGTGCTGTCCGCGCTGGCTTCAAGCTTAATGCGCGAATCGCGTCCGTCGAACGTGACGTCACACCGACTCTTGGACACCACGTATTGGATCTGATTGCCCACCACCACGATGTCACCCGCGGGATCGGCACGCTCCATGAGGCTCATCAGGTTGTCGATGGCGACTTGTCGACGCGCGCCGTCATCGTCTTCGTTCTGTCCCATTGCCTGCGGCCTAGCTGCCGCGCCGCGAAGCGCGGCGTCGTCGCCGCCGCGTGAAGGGATCAGCTGGTTTCGTGTCGCTGCGCCAGTGCGGTCGCGGGGCTTGTTTCGCACAGATCCGCTGTCCGCACGCGAAGACGGCTCGACAACCTGAGCCAGGTATTTGGGGACATCTGACTCGATGCGAAATTCCGGCACCTGCCGAAGGTGCAGTGCAATGGCGGCCGCCGCCTGCTTGACCGTCGCGGTCAACCAGGTCTTCAGCGGCCTGCAATGCACGACTTCGAGAGCCTCCCCGTCATGCTGAAGCGGACGCACCACCTCCGGCACGTTGCCTTCCAAGGCATCGAGCAGGTACTCAGTCATCAGGCCGCGATCTCGAGCGCCTGAGCCAGCAGGCAATTCGAGCGCAACGTCGCCAGGGATCGTCGCATAGAAAACGTCGAGCTCCGTGGGCTCGGTGCCATAGCGCCCGCCCGCAAACACGACTTGGCCCGGGCCAAGTACCGCCTGTTGCATGTCGGCTGGCAGGGACCGGCACGCGTCGGAAATGAAGACGACGTGCTCGATCCCAGACCCACGTGCGTTGTGAAGCGAATCGCTGACGTTGATCACCGCATTCGGATTCTTCGGCGCACCGGACAGCAACCAAAGTTCACACTGCGGTGCCTTGAGGACGCCGTGCCCGGAGAAGTACACGATGATCTGGCTAAACGTTCCCTTGTCGACAAACTCAGTGACGGCTTCGAAGATGTCTTCCGCGCGCACCTTCTTGTTGCGCTCGTCGACAAAGAGCCTGCACTCAAATCCCTGATCCTGCCCCCAGGAGTACATGGCTTTGGCGTCTCGAATTGCGCCCTTGAGAGGCTCGAAGCCGCCGTCGGTCTTGTTCACGCCAATGGCGATAAGTGCCTTTTTCATTGCGTGCCTCCCGGACACGTTCTTGTGGTTCATGATTGTTGGTCTAAGCGCTTGCGCGGCCACGCCCGCCCGCCGATGGCGTTCTACGGTGCAACCTTGTCACTGCCCTCTGGAAGAGCGGTCGACGACGCCTCGGAAAAGGCGTCATCGAAGTGATGCAAGAATGTCAGCGTGAGGTGCCCATGGTAGTAGGCGTATGAGAATTTGCTGATCGACTCATCGCGCGGGTTGATGATGTAGAACATCAAGCGCCCTTCGGCGATCTCCGACTTGAACCAAGCCTTGCCCACCTGGTCGCTCGAGGTGTGCGTATAGAAGCGGCCCGAGCTATCCGGGCGCCAGGTGGTGATCTTGCCCTTTGGCTCGCTTTGGGCGATTCGACTCTTGAACGCCTCGAGTAATGCTTGAGGCTTCGCACAGAGAAATTGGACGGCCATGACAACCCTTGGCGGCGGCCCTTGGCCGCCGATGCTTTGGATCAACGCTGACAGGTCGCCCTGTGGGCGCGCCAGTCGCAACTAACGCTTGCTGTTCGGCGTGACATTCACCGGCTTCCACGTGCTGCCGGGTTGAGTCGTCGGAGGCAGCGTTCGGTTGTCCGGCACGGTCGCGTAATTCGGCCGAGCGCCGCCACGCGGTCCGATCTCCTGATAGATGCCGCCTTGGCGGCCGACGTTGGATCCAGGGGTCTTTCCTGCAGTCATGGATGCTCCTTTCGATGCCCCGACCTCTTCGAGTGGCTCGGCGGGGCGTGCCAACCACACGTCGCCCGGGGGCGTCTCCACGGGCAAGAACGGCGCTTCTGAGGAACAAAAGCTTCGTTCGATGGGCCAAGATACCACGCCGGCGGGAAAATAGACTAGCTCAGTGCTACTTTTTCTTGAAATTCCAGCCGTTGCGCTACAAAATGTGGTCAATCAAGGGGAGACATCGGTCAATGGAACATTTTTCGATCGTGCACGCGATCTGTCGGCTTGCGCTCGTGGCGCCAAGTGAGGCGCTCACTTTTCAAGTCGAGCGACTGCAGGAGGCGCTTGCCACGGAAGGAGATGCAAAGTCTTCCCAGCAGCTCAAGCAGTTGCTGCGGAGCGCCGCGCGCGCGCAGGATCTAACGCCGCGGCGATTGGTTCCATCGCGAGCAGGCTCAGTCAGTCTTGCTGGCGAATCGCTTTTGCCCACGACGGTACTGCCATCGGATCGGGAGACGGGGCAGCGTTTGGTCGAGGCCATCTTTCCAGATGCCGAGGGCGTGGAGCGTCCATACTTTCCTGCCCACCTCGATCGCGCGATTCAGATGCTCACCGACGAATGGAAGCACGTGTCGAAGCTTCGCGAGATCGGTGAAGAGCCAGCGATGTCCTGCCTGTTGACCGGCGAACCAGGAACCGGCAAGACGACGCTGGCCTTGTGGCTCGCAGAACAGCTTGGCTTGCCCGTCCTGGTAGCGCGGGTGGACGCCATGATGTCTTCGTTCCTAGGAACAAGCTCTCGCAACATCGCGCAAGTGTTCGGGTTCGCCAACAGGTTCAAGTGCATCTTGCTCTTGGACGAATTGGATTCACTGGCCAAAGTGCGCGATGACGTCAACGAAGTCGGCGAAATCAAGCGCGTGGTCAATGCGCTGCTGCAAAACCTGGACACGCGCGTAACCATCGGCATCACCCTCGGGATCACGAACCATCCTCAGTTGCTTGATCCTGCAGTGTGGCGACGCTTTTCTGCGCAGATTGAGGTACCTCTGCCCTCGCAAGAGGCGCGCGAAGCCATTGTCCGCCGGACCATCGCGCCGCTGGAGATTTCGCCGCCACTGGCTGTCCTGCTAGCTGCTTTGCTTGATGGCAGCGCAGGCTCGGAAGTGCGCTCGATCGTGACGTTGTTCAAGAAGCGCACGGCGATGAATGCAGAGACAAGTTCGCCCATCGACGTTCTGCGCGAGATCGTTGCGCTGAACAGCGGACGTCTTTCGCCTGACATAAAGGCAGTTCTCAAACGCGATGACCCCGACTTGGCAAGCTGGATTCGACGCACGCTCGGAAGTCGGGTTAATCAGACAGAAATCGGAGTTCTGTTCAACAAGAGCAAGTCGACCGTCGCAAGGTGGCTGGACGAAGCTGAAACTCGGGAGGCGTGATGGCACAAGACTACGGCCCAATCGAGATCGTTCTCGACGTACGTCGTTTCCAAGACGATCGCGAGCGTCCGGGCGGCGGCGGTGCGCGTGAATTCTTCGCCGGCGATGACGTTGGGTTCGTCGCGCACCGCACAAGAATTCAGCAGTCGCTTCGCACTGCAGGAGAGAGACTGCGAGCCAGCAGCGCAGGCTCGGTCGGATTCATGCGAGTGCGCATGCGCGAAGAAGCATTCGCCAAATCACATCGCCCGGTCAGGAGCTTGTTTCAGCCGACGTTCACGCCAACGGTCGGCTCCAGCGACGTGGGCGAGATCATCGTGCAGGTGACGCCCTCGACCATCGAGCGCGCCCTCTCCGAGAGCGAAAAGGCGGAGGACGTCGTCGCGTACAAGCCGCACAAGACCAAGCCTAACGAGCAAGTTCCCAGTCCGAGCCGCGTTCGTTCGGAGGTGGGAGCAATTGAATCACTTAGCCTCTGGACAGTGGCGGACAGGCGCGGTTTCGGCGCGGACGACGCCGTGGGCTGGTTCACTAAGAAGGCTGTGCCGCGTGCCTATCGAGTCGACTTGTTTGGCGCGGAGAGGCCCGCGCAGCGCGCTGCGGGCCAGGAGTTTGACAACGCTGGTGACATGGTCGAGGACCTGTTCGAACGGCTCGATGAGACCCTCGACTGCGGCTACATCGCAACGCACTTCAAGCCTGATGCGCGCTCCATGCCGCGCATGTATATCTGGCTGTTCGATGATGCGTCGGTGCGCTACATCGTGACACCCCAGAATCTGGAGCGCGCCTTGGCCAAGGGTGCGCAAGCCACGCTTAACGCTGCGTTCCACTCAAGCCTTCTCTCGGTACTAGAGTCGCACCCGGTGGTGAGGCGCATCAGCCTGCCACCACACCTCCGACCTGACGCCTCGTCAGCGCCCCGCCGCGTCCTTCGTGCGGACAGGTATGAGCTTGCCTCACCGCTCGACGGCGCTGAATATCCGGTCGTCGGAATTATCGATGGCGGCATTGATGCGCTCGCCAGCGACTGGATCGTGCACGATTCGCGAACCGTTCGTCCAAGCCACTCCGATCTCACTCACGGCACGGAGATTGGCTCGCTTCTGATTGCGGGTCAGGCACTTAACGATCCGACCATCTGCCCGGAGCCGGATGGCTGCTGGTTGGCCGATCTCGCTTTGATCCCGCAGGCTGATCGGTACAACGAGTACTACAACTCGGACCTTGCGCTCATCGACAGCATCGAGTTCGGCGTGATCGAGGCAAAGGCCGCGATCAAGGCACGCGTATTCAGCTTCAGCCACAACATCGAAGAGCCGCCTGGCGGCAACCCAGCCTACACCGACCTGTCTCATGGACTCGATCGGATCGCGCGCGAACATGACGTGATCTTCGTCGTCTCAGCGGGCAATACGAAAGGCGCGCGGCCGCGTCGAGAGTGGGTCGATGACCAAGTGACTGTTCTGACCAACCTCGCCAGTTGCACCAACGATCGCATCACGGCCCCGGCAGACTCGGTCTTGAACATCGCTGTAGGCGCCATCAACCCGCCCAACGTCATCGGAACGGTTTCTGGCGCGCCGGCGCGCTACTCCCGACGCGGCCCCGGCTACATGCAACTCGTCAAGCCTGACGTCGCACACTACGGCGGCGTTTGCGACACGACGAATGCGAACTCAGGCTTGCGGTCCGTCACTCAAGGGGGCACCGTCAGAGATGTTCACGGTACAAGTTACTCCGCGCCTCTGACCGCAAAGTCAGTTGCGCGCTACGACCAACTGACGCGCTTCGGCCTGCCCCGCGAGGCTCTCATCGCTTTGTTGATTCACAGCGCACGCATCCCGACGTGCCTGGACGGGTTCAATCGCAGCGAGGTCGTGCGCAACCTGGTTGGGTTCGGTGTCCCGGCAAACGCCCAGGAGACGATCAACGGAACGCCTTATGCGGCGACCCTGCTCTTCCACGATCGCATGATGCCCAAAAAAGATCTCTTCTTTGGCTTCGATTGGCCGCGGAGCTTGGTTGATGATGGCAAGTGCCGCGGCAAGGCCACTCTTACCCTGGTCTATGCGCCGCCGATCTCGGACGCTTTCGAGAGCGAGCTTGTGCGTGTGAACCTGGAAGCTGCCCTGCACTCTCGCCACGCGACGACTCAAAAATGGGTGAAGCGTTGCAAGGACACCTTTTCCGATAGTGGCGCAACGACGGCCGGCGCGACAGAAAAGGAATTGATGGAGGACGGCCTGAAGTGGGGCGTCGTCAAGCAATCGCAGTTTGTCTCGAAAAACGGCTCAGGCAACACCTCCGACTGGCGCGTAGCGCTCAAGTACCTCGTGCGTGCTGACGAAGATTTCCCGGAAGAGGGAATTCCGTTTGCGATGCTTCTGACGATTGAAGATATCGACGCGACCGAGCCGGTCTATCAAGACATGAAGATCGGGTTGACGGCGCGACAGGTATTGACTGCGGACGTGCGTCAACCGAGCGGCCGCATCCAAGCGCGAGGAGGTCGGAGTAGCGGGTGACGGTATCGGTAAGTTTGAAGGGCATGTAGTTTGCCGCCACAAACGTAGGGAAAAGCCCTGTTGTTGCTTCAACGGGACTTGTCCGCCTATGCCTTCCCGCCTACCATGGGTCCATAAGGGCCCCAGGAGGCCCATCTTCCTTTGGAGTCTTGCTAGTGAGCCTCTTCGCGACGACGTCCCGACGCTCGCAGCCAGCCGCCTACTTGCGGCTGTTTCTAGGTGCACTCTCTGACGAGCACAGTGCTCGGTCGCTTAGCCCCGAAGTTCGAGCGTATATTTTTCAGACCGCTCAGCTTGCCGCTCAGTTTGTTAGCAATCCGTGTCAAAGAGTGCCAAGAGGTTGGCCGGAGGCTGTAGACTTGGCCTTTGAGATTCGGGACAAGGACGTCCTTGTCCAAGAAATTCTAGGCCTCAAGACCGAGAATGAACTTGACCCCACCCTTGCCCGGAAACTCCTCCGGGAATTCCAGCACGATCCTTCTGGAGACCGTGCTGCAGTTACTGAGTGAGCGGCTTAAGAAACTCTCGCACAGCGGATTTTTCGCTGAAGACCTCCGTCGATATGTCTTGAGCCTCTGCGCCAGCGTGAGCACCCTCGAGGCAAAGCTCGCTCAAGCACAAGCCGACGAAATTCCCTTCATCGCGGAAATCGTCTCGTCAATCTGGAAAGCCACGCAGTTTTTGACGGGCACGACATCCAATCGCGTGCCGTACGAGATCACCTATCTCTTGCGCGAAGTGCTCCTGGACTGGAAGCTGGGTGACTGCATCGTCACCACCTCGCTGAATCAGTCTCACGAGTTCAACTGCGAAAGCTCGCTCGTCGCGCCCGAAGTGTTGCTTGAGGAGATCGGCCTGACGACGCTGGCGGAAAGCGGGCACTTGGTACAAATGGGTGTGCCCGAGATCTTCCAGCACATGCCGCTGCTCTGCTCCCCGCTCTATCACGAGGTCGGTCACTTCATCGAGGAGCATGAGCGTTTGATCAAGCGCCTGGTGGTCTCCAAGACCAAGCGAGTAGCGCTCGTGCAGGCGATGCCGGGGCTGGCCACTTTTCCGACCGAAAGCCACGAGCGAGTTGCACGGAAATGGGCGATCGAACACTTTTGCGATCTGCTCGCCGCGAGCTACGTCGGCGAGTGCGTCAGCGACTACATCATTCAGTGGGATCACACGATTACTCCGTGTGAGTCGCATCCACCGGCGGCCAGCCGCGCCGAGGTGACGCGCGATTTCCTCGAAGGCAGACCCAACGCCCTTGTAGATCTTCTGAAGGGCGCGGTTGCTGATGCAGGCCAAGACTTGGAGCTCAAGCAGCGATTCGAAGAGCCAGACGTCGCGGCTGCGTTCTCGGATGTACGACCTGTGCAAATCGCGTCGCTGCCGCAGTTGCACGGCCTCCTGCCCGCTGCGGACAAGTTCATCAAAGCGCTGTCAACCTCGCCCGCAGAGTTCGAGAACACCAACATCGGCCGCGTCGCGCGGCAGCGCCGGTCGCATCTGATCAATGACCTGATCGAGAAGAGCATTCGCTCCTTCATGATCCAGAAAGCCTGGGATGACTCTTTGGACGAGAAGGCAGCTGCTTGACGCGCTGGGCGCCGACGGTGCTACGCCGCGATTGCACATTTTCCCTTTGCTGAGCCCTTCGCAGGTCGGTCAGATGTCCGTCGATGTGCGTCTGGGCTACGACTTCCTAGTCTCGGTAATGAATCGCCAGCCGACGATCCGCATCTTGGCGGATCAGGCAGACAATCAACCGGGGCCACGAGCGCACTTTCAGGAGACGCGACGGGAAATCGGGGATCGGTTCGTTCTCTATCCGAACCAGCTTGTCTTGGGCACCTCGCTCGAATACTTCGCGATGCCCGACAACGCGTATGCGGAGGTCTCGGCGCGCAGCAGCTACAGCAGGCTCGGGTTGTCGGTCGGAGGCACACTTCAGCCGGGCTTTCGCGGCTGTGTGCCCTTAGAACTCCTCAATCACGGCAACGTACCTGTGGAACTCACCGTCGGAGCGCGCGTGTGCCAGGTTCGCTTCCTCGGCCTGTCCGAGACCTCGGACTATCACGCTGAAGGCTCAGACCGAAAGTACTACGGTCAAGTGCGCCCTGTCGTTTCGAAGGCGCAGCATGACGAGGAGCTATCGCGCCTTTCTAAGCTGCCTCGCGTCATTCGCGCCCCGAGTACGCCCGACCACACGGAGTGACGCCGCCAGCTTGATACCCAACCAGACTCCCGCAGGTGCTAGCGGCAAAGCGCGAGCGACGTCGTCTGGCTCCTTTGGTCAATCAAGCCGAGGTAGGTGTAGTGCTGATGCGGGCAGTAGGAGTTCCGCCGGCGACTAGGTTGCGGCTTCGAAATAGCAGACGAGCTAGACCTGAGATCGGGCCAGCGCAGCGCTGATCCAATTGCCCCAGCCAGCGCGCGCAGCTAGGCAGCAGGTTCACCTCGGTCATACACAAGGTAGACAGCGCTGGACACTTTCGCCTTGACCTCGCGAGCAAAAGTGAGCAGCAGATCGACCAAGACGTTGCTGTCAGTACGAGCGACCACACTGACCTTCACATGAGAATCTCCGCCAAACTCTTGAAAGCGCACAAGGTCGAATGCCTCCTGCGCGACCAGCAATGAACGCCCAGGGATGATGCTGGCCGCATAGACGGCGATACCATTGAGGTGGCACACGTAGCCGTGACGCTGCATGGCCTGTCTACGCACTTCGACGCCTTCCGGCAGACGTTCTCCAGACACTTCCACCGACGTCTGCCAAGCCCACAGCCATTCGGGAAGCGTCGGGTTCTCGACGACAAGAATGGGCGTCTGACCCGCGTCGCTCAACTGCTTTGCTTCCTGGGTAAGTGTTTGGACGTAAGCCTCGGCGTCGGGTGTCGGCCTTTCGCGAGGACTGAGCGTTCGCAGAACGTCGTCAAGAACGCGATGCGCCACTTGGTTGGTCATCGTCTCGGCCCAGAACTCACCTTCGTTGATGGCCCTGGGCGCCATGACGGGACTCGTGAACTCTCCTCGAGGTTGTCCGACAGAACGAAGCGTAAATTCTTCAAGATTCGCGTACGAGCTCTCGATTCGCCGAAAGAGATGCAAGGGGAACGCCCCAGTGTCTCTTCCAAAGGCCGCAGCGGATGCCGCAACGCCGATTCTCTTCAGGTGCGCCTGATCCAGGTCAGCAGCCGCAATCGCTTCATCGTTGCGCTTCATGACGACATCGAGCAGCGCATCCAGTCCAGCACGGACGTTGGCAACGCAGTCTGCCGTTGGTGCATCCGGCCGGAGCGCGCGACAAAGCGCCAGAGCCGCGTCGGAAGCCGCGTTACCACGCTGCTCGAGCCGCCCCTTCATGCGCTCAATCTCGCTGGCAAGGCGGCGCGCCGTCACGTTTTGGCTCACCGTCCAATGTTCGGCTTGCTTCAGGAGCAGCTGACTCGGCTTCCAAGCTCGCATCGAAAGCGCCACCAGAATGTCTAGCTGAGAGTCGAGAAGCGAGTGCACGTCGTCGCCGCCGCGTCCGCCATATATGCGCGAGCTGATCAGCGGCGGATTGACGTCGCGAATCGTTGTGCGCACGAATTCGTCCAGTGTGCTGCTGTAGCCGCCACCCCAGCGTTCGTCCGTCACCATCTGACGCACAAGCGCGTCGAGGAAGTCTGGAGCGCTTGGCGCGACTGCGTTGACGATGGGCTCGTTGCCCGCCCGCCACCGCTTTCGCGACAGCACCCCCACGGCGATCTCGAGCTCAAACGATGCCTGCATCAGCTCGGGTGATCGGGCGGACATGCGCTGCGTCAAAATCGTGGCGGTCACGACGCTCACGTCCAGCCAAAGGTTCTTGATTGCAGCTGACGCCAGGCCTCGCTGTCTCGCCGCCTCACGGTGCTCGTGTGCGTCGAGTTCCAGATTCGCGCGAAGCTGCGTCCATTCGAGTTCGAGTTGATGGACGGTCACAAAGCTGGTTTTGTCGTAGAGCTCGAAGACAGGTTGCTCAAACCGCTCCTCGCTGAACCAGTTCGCAAGCACATCTGCAAGCCACTCGGCGGCTTCGACGTCGCGACGCGCCACTGCAGATAGCAGCATGCGGCCGGTCTCGCTGATGTGCTGCGTGGCCAGACGTGCGATCGCGGCCACGCCAGACCACTCGATCTTTGAGGGCCCGGGAATCGACGCCATCAGCGCGTGCGTATGCTCCCAACCCGAGCTCAGCTCGGCAACGGCCTCCGCGTAGGTTCGTTTCAGAGGTCCGGGCAACTCCAGCCTAGCCTTGGTTTCCTCCGCAGCGGCAGTCTCCTCAATCTTCCTTTGCCACCAACTGTCAAGGTAGTGCCAAAGCACCACCGGCTGTCTGAGCAAGGTCTGCCGAACCGACAGCGGCGACTTGCTGATGCCCTCGCTGCGCAAGTGCTGCACTAGGTGACACAGCATCTTGAACGCCTCCGTGTCCTCAGACAGCCCCGCCACCGACAGCGTGTAGAGGTCTCTGAAGGGCTCCATCCATTGGGCGTGCAGCTGCCTGGCGAAGAACTCTTCTGGCCTCGACAAGCTCGCCCAGCTGTCGATATTTCGATTCGAGTTCTCGAAGAGTGCTGCTGCGAAGAGCAGTCGGCAGAGTTCGCACAGCTCGGAATACGAGCGGATGAAGTTGGCGCGCTTGTGCTCAACAAGCGCTGTCTGGGCGAATGTCGCCAGTTCGTCCAGCACGTCGCGCACGCGCGCACTTCTCATCTCGGGTGTGATGGGGGAAGTGACGTACGCCCATCGGATAAGGAGACCTTGCCAGGCCGACAACTTGGCTCCGCTTTGAACCCGTGCCACGACGACGTCGCCGGCGACCTCTTGGCCCGGTCGCAGAGGCAGCAAAAGCAGCCCGCCCCGTTGAAGGTTGGACAGCGACACACCCTCCTGGGGTGGCTTGCTCACGGTCGATGCCTTCATCCATGCGCGAGCCACGAGGAAGAACGGCCAAAGGCGAATGGCCTTCACGTATCGCGCACCGCTCGCACGCATCACGACCTGGTCGACGAATTCCGCGGGCAGATAGCTCATCACGGCGATCTTGGGCTGCCCGTTGTTTTCGCTGTCGCCTTCGATCGGAAGGGGCAAGAGTCCGCTCTTCAAAAGCTGCTCGTACCGCACGGCTGGGTAAAGGCGCTTGACCTCGCGGGGCAGTGCGACGTTGACGAGATACCTCCGTACGGCATCCCCTTGACTGGCCGGCCTGAGAAATTCGACCGTTCGATACAAGAACCAGGTCGTCAGGATGACATTGCCAACGAACCACATCGAGTCGAGGAGCGCCCACGTCGGCATCGCCGAGGCGCCGTATGCCGCCACATAGACGTACTGCACGCCCATCGCCGAGACGAGGCACATGGCGGACAACCCTGCCGGAAGTGCGCCGCATTCAAGAAAGTAGAGGTCAACCAGGAATTGGGCGGCGGGTCGTCGCTGAAGAAAGACGGCCACAAACGCAATGACGATCGGGTAGGCAAGCGCCGCCACGGTCGCCTGCACGGACCAAAGTGCTGAGAAGTACGAAAGCTGCTCTGAAGCCCCCCACTCCTGCCAGCTCGCGAACGACCAGGAGTCCGGCAGCAGCAGGACTAGCGCGAGCCAAGACCCATAGAGGGCAAACAGCGAGACTGCGAACCGAAGCGGATGTTCGCCCGCGAAGTACAGATCTCTCTCGAACGGGAGAAACGGCAGGCGCTTGCGTTCCGCATTCGATCCGTCCCAGCGCACTGCCTCCGCGTCATCACCAACGTCAATTGACCAGGGAATGTCTAACCAGCTCATAGGAGCAGTTTGCCAGGGTGATCGAGGAGAGTAACGCGATCGACATCAGTTCCCGTCTCTCTTTCCAAAGAGCGCCGACTTTCAGGCAGCAACGCACTCAGTCATCTGATCGACTACGAGTGGCAACCCCCGTTCAGCCGGGAGCGCCCTTCTGCGCTCAGCGCAACATACCGGCAAACCCATCCTGTGCCCTCTAGGTAGAGCGCTTGCGCGGTCGCTTGATCCCGAACTGAGATTTCGCCGGCAAGAGCCTGTCAGTCCATTCGCGATCATTTTTTACGAGCCAGCTCCACTTGGAACATAGGATGAGCCGGACGTCAGACCGGGAAAGGGTCTTGTCTTGTCGCACCAAAGCCTTAGCCTCGGCGCGGTATGTACGCTTCCGGTCATCCGAGCCCCTGAAGTGCCGCGTGCGATTGCGCAACTTCGGACGATGTTCGTCAAACCACTCGGTGTCATTGCGGTAAAGCCAAGAGCCCGCAGTCGTCCGCAAAATCTGATGGATTTGGGGCACCATAGCTTGGGCCGCGATGTACGCAGTGAACACCTCTCGATGCTTCTCCCGTGTCTGCCGGTCGAGGACTGCATTGCCGGTCAGCCTAGGAATTGCTTTGTCAAGCCATTCGGGCTCATTGCGCCTGAGCCAGTCGAGTGCCCTCTTCCTTAGGCCTATTTCACCCACGCGGCTTACCGGTGTAGTTGTGGCTAAGCTGTCTTCAATGACCTTGCGGGCCAATTTCCTCGTCATTGGACGTCGGTCGTGCAGTCGCGCCGATGCGGTCGCACCTGGAAGCACGTTGCAAGTTCGAGTCGTAGAAACGGCTGAAAGTGGCAACGAGTCCGTCAATTTTTTGAGCCGCAATGGATTCATTGGCAAGGCTGCGCATATCTTGGCGCTCGCATGCCCGTCAAGAATCATCCGGCCGATCGCCGGCGGCAGCCCTTGAGCGCATGCAGCCGACACCAAGGATCGCAATTTTGGGTCTTGTGCCGCAGCGAATTCCGCAGCCATCTGAGCCTGCACATTCGGGCCAGCTGTCTCTGAACTGACCGCCTCGAAGACGATCAATCGTCCGTAGAGGTCACGCCCTGGCATAGCTCTTTGGAGAATCTCATCTTCTACGAATGTCTTGGAGAGCTCGCATGAGGAGATCTTGGAGAGGTCTTCAGTTTTCTTGACCGACCACCGCTCGCAAATGAGATCCTTGACGTAGCGCACTGCCCCAGGAATATCGCCGTGCCGCTGAACAAGGCCCCCCATCACGTCATGCCAATGAAGCGGCGTGAGCCAGATCTCAGAGTGCACACACAAGTGCTCCGCAATCGTCAGGAGCTGAAATTCACCTCGCGACAGATTGCCCACAAGATCGGATTTCAGCGTCGCCCCGCACTTTCGGCATGGATCGCCAGGCATGAACGATGAAGACACCCCCTGCAACGTGCAGTGGCAGACCGGACAAGTGCCGAGCAGGATCCGGCCATGTTTCAAGCAGACGCGAGAGAACGCCAACTGGTGCTTGAGGTGGTAGTACCCAAAGCCGTCGCGCGCGAGGTCATCGGCAACACAATCCGAGCAAATCCTCAATCCAGCAGTAGATATCAGCGGAGCACCAAATAGGTAGATGCTAGGCGGATTGCTGATACCCAGGGTCACCGCCTTTTCGAACTCGACGGCGGCTCGCGGGTCAAGAAAGTTAGAGTAGAACGGGACAAGCGTATGCCGCTTGAGTATCTCGCTGGGTTGGAGCTTGCCGTTGAATGCCTTCTGCGCGATGGTCGCCGCCCGCATTCCGAGCAAGCTTGTGTTCGGGGTTCTCCCCCACAGCAGCATCCGCGCTTGGACGTCGGTCTTGTGAAATAGCCGTCGCTGAGCAACGTAGGCACTTTGGAGCGCGACCCCCTCCGGCAACCAGATCTGGTCCCTCAGGGTGTAGTCGGGAGTCGGACGTGGCGTCTTCGCAGTCACGGTTGGTGCGTACGCGGCTTTCAGCCCTATGCGTTTAGTAAGACGGCCACAAGACTACACCTCAGGCTGACGAAATTTCAAGGCTCTAGACACCGCATTCGCGGCTCGGTCCCGCTCAATGCGGGCCCGTACCATCAAGGTCTAGCCCGCTGAAGCCAGCCTAAAGGCACCGCCGCCATAGTGTTCAGGTCTATATTGTTCGAGCGCCTCCGAATGACCGTCGGTCGAGGCATTTTTTCTGGACTCTGAGCTGAGGCGGCTTTGCGTTCGGCGCCCCTTTCTCCCAGGTGAAGCGACCTCGACCTTGTTCTGGACTCAATTTGGGCCAACCAACGACAGCAGCGGATCGCCCGGGCTCATGGTCGCTCCAGGCCGCGTGCGCGAGCCAGCGCATCGATGGCGCGGATGCCGGACTCCATCTTCTGCCGGGCCGAAGAATTGGCCGAGTGCACGCACATCCTCGGCGGCCTGAAGCCCCGCAGGGCGACGGCTTCCTCGATCCACAGCACGACATCGTAGCCAGTGCCCCGCTCGTCGTCGCCCAGGTCGTGGTCGAGGCTCAGTTCCTCGACCCGCCCCGTCTCGAGCAGGGCGATCGCCTCTTCGGGCCAGTACGCACGCACCCAGCCCTCGGGGGTCGTCCGTTCGTCGTCCAGATATACGCGCATCGACGAATTCTATGCAGCGCTCGAGCGACTAGAGTTCGATCTTCCACTGCCTACCTGAAGGATCCGCATGCGCTCGTCGCCCTTTCACGCCGCCGCCCTGCTCGCCCTCGCCGCGGCGGCCGCCCACGCCGAGCCGATCGGCGACGTCAACACCGCGTTCCAGTGGATCGGGCCCGACCACAAGATCGTGGTCGAGGCCTACGACGATCCGAAGGTGGCCGGCGTCACCTGCTACGTGTCGCGGGCCAAGACGGGCGGCATCAAGGGCGCGCTGGGCGTCGCCGAGGACAAGTCCGAAGCCTCGATCGCATGCCGGCAGGTCGGCCCCGTCAGCGTCGCCAGGCCGCTGCCGCAGCAGGAAGAGGTCTTCAGCGAGCGCATCAGCCTCGTGTTCAAGCGCCTGCGCATCGTGCGCATGGTCGACCGCCAGCGCAACACCCTCGTCTACCTGACCTACTCCGACCGCCTGGTCGACGGCTCGCCGAAGAACTCGGTGACGGCCGTGGCGATCGACCGGGCGACGCCGATCCCGCTCAGGTAGCGTCCTTGCCGCGCCGGCCGAGCGCCTCGCCCAGGCGCGCGACGAGGTCGGCGACGGCGTCGCGCACGGCCTGCAGCTCGCGGCGCAGCTGCTCGTCGTCGACGAAGCGGGCGCGCTCGCCGCGCACCATCTTGTCGATGCGGTGCGCCGCGTTCTCGAGGTCGATGGCGCCGAGCGCGGCAGCGGCGCCGCCCATCGAGTGGATCTCGCGACCAGCCGCCTCGCGCGTGCCCCCGGGCGCGCCCGCGAGGAACTTGTCGACCGCGGTCAGGCCGTCGCCGTACAGGTCGACGAAGTAGCCGAGGGCCTGCATGTAGAGCGCGCGCTGGCCGGCGAACAGGCTCATGCCGCGCACCACGTCCAGCGCCTCGATGCCCTCGAGGACGTCGGTGGGCTGCGGCGCGGCCGGCGGCGGGGGCGGCGCGGGCGGATCCATCGGCGCACGCCGCGGCGCCTTGCGCGACTCGTCCAGCCAGCGCAGCATCTTGTCGTACAGCGCGGCGGGGTTCACCGGCTTGCCGATGTGGTCGTTCATTCCGGCGGCCAGGCAGGCGTCGCGATCGGCGCCGAACGCGCTGGCGGTCATCGCCACGATGGGCGTGGCGTCCAGGCGCGGCTCGGCGCGGATCTGGCGCGTCGCCTCGAGCCCGTCCAGCTCGGGCATCTGCATGTCCATCAGGATCATGTCGAAGGCGCCGCGGCGCGCCATGTCGACCGCGACGCGGCCGTTGTCCGCCACTTCCACCTTCAGGCCGACCAGCCGCAGCAACTCCGTGGCGAGCTCCTGGTTGATGCGGTTGTCGTCGGCGATCAGCACGCGCGCGCCGGCATGGCGTGCCTTGAGCGCCCGTTCCGCGCCGTGGCCGTCGACGACCCCGTCGAGAGGCGCTGCCGACTCCGGCAGCCCGCCCGCCGACTGCAGCCGGGCGGTGAACCAGAACTCGCTGCCGCGGCCCGGCTCGCTGTCCACCCCGACCTCGCCGCCCATCAGGTGCGCCAGCTCTCGCGCGATCGACAGTCCCAGGCCGGTGCCGCCGAAGCGGCGCGTGGTCGAGCCGTCGGCCTGCTCGAACGGCGTGAACAGCCGCTGCTGCGCCTCGGGCGAGATGCCCACGCCCGTATCACGCACCGAGAAGCGGGTCGTCCACTCGCTGCCGGCCTGTCCCACGACGTCGCAGCGCAGGACGACGCTGCCGCGCGACGTGAACTTCACCGCGTTGCTCAGCAGGTTGACCAGCACCTGCGACAACCGCAGCGCATCGCCGCGCAGGGCCTGGGGCAGGTTGCCGCGATCCACCGTCAGCGCCAGGCCCTTGCGGCGCGCGCCGTCGGTGACCAGCGCCATGGCGCGCGCGAGCAGCGCGTCGACGGAGAAGTCCACCGGGGCCAGCACCAGCTTGCCGGCGTCGATCTTGGACAGGTCCAGGATGTCGTTGATGATGTCGAGCAGGTGCATGGCCGCGTCGCCCACCTTGCCCAGTCGGTCCGACGTGGTCGCGTCGTGCGCGTCGCGCTGCATCAGGTGCGTGAGGCCGATGATCACGTTCATCGGGGTGCGGATCTCGTGGCTCATGTTGGCGAGGAACGCCGACTTGGCCTGCGCCGCCTCCTCGGCCGCGTCGCGCGCCGCCACGAGCTCGAGGTTGAGCGTCTCGAGATCGGCCTGCGCGCGCTTGGAGGCCGTGATGTCGCCGGCCAGCATGAAGAAGCCGCGCACCTCGCCGCGCTGGACGTCGGGGATGTACTGCACCTCCCAGATGCCGTAGCGCCCGTCGGCGCCGACCTCCTCCGATTCGAACTTCTGGGTCGAGCCCGCGAGCGCGCGCTTGGCGTGCGCCAGGCGCTCGGGCTTCTGCTCGAGGTCGAAGATCTCCGCCTTGGTCTTGCCAAGCACCTGGTCCAGCGACTTGCCGATCCATTCGCAATAGACCTTGTTGGCGAAGCGGCAGCGCTCGTCGGCGTCCCAGTACGCCACGCGCACCGGAAGGTTGTCGGCGATGCCGCGCGTGAACGATTCGGCCTGGATCAGCTTGGCGTTGAGCTCCTGCAGCCGGCGCTCGCTGCGGCGCATCTCCGTGACATCGGTGGCGATGAAGAAATAGCCGCGGATGTCGCCGTCGACGACGTCGGGCAGGCGGTAGATCCAGAAGTTGCCCACGCGGTCGCCGGCGCCGCGCATCTCGGCGGCGGTCCCCTGCGCCTCGCCGCGCAGCACCTTGGCGATCACGTCCTCGTCGGGCTGCAGCATCACCGCGCCGACCGAATCGCGCCCGTCGCGCCCGATGACCTCGTCGCGCGTCTTGCCGAACCAGCTGAGCCAGGCGCGGTTGGCGAACTGGACCTTGTGCTCGCGGTCGACGTAGGCCAGCAGCGTGGGCTGGTGGTCGGTCATCGTCTGCGCGAAGTTCTCGCTCTGGATGCGCGCGGCCACCGCGGCTTCGAGCGCGCGCGTGCGCTCGTGCACGAGCTCCTCGAGGCGGTCGCGATGGCGCTCGAGCTCCGCCGCGGCGCTCTTGCGCTCGGAGATGTCGCGCAGCACGCCCAGCACCGCGGGCCCGTTCTGGAACGTGGTGCGATTGGCCACCAGCTCGAACTCGGCGAGGCTGCCGTCCTTGCGCAGGAAGCGCACCTCGTACGTGCGCACCGGCTCGGGCCCCGGGGCCACGCGGCCGCGGAAGCGCTCGATCCAGGTCTCGAGGATGTCCGGCGCGACGACGCGATCGAACGGCAGGCCGACGAACTCCTCGCGCTCGTAGCCCAGGCGTTCCAGCAGCAGGCGGTTGGCGTAGACGAAGTGGAAGTCCTGCGCCACGAACACGCCGTCGGCCAGCGCGTCCATCAGCGTGCGGTTGGTGCTCTCGCTGACGCGCAGCGCCTCCTCGACGCGGCGCGCCTCCGTGACGTCGGTGAACGACAGCAGCCCGCCCGTGACGGCACCGCCGCCGTCGCGCAGCGGCTCGCCGTTGACCTCCAGCCAGCGCGTGCCGTCATCGGGGATGCGCATGCCCAGCAGCGCGTGGCGCACCGGCTTGCCGGTGGCCAGCACGCGCGCGATGGGGATCTGGTCGGGCGCCATCACGGCGCCGTCCAGGCCGACGGGCTGCCAGTCGGCGAGGCGGTTGTGGCGCATGCGCTCGAACGTCATCCCCAACAGGCGCTCGGCGGCGGCGTTGACGCCCTCGAGCCGCGCCTGGCCGTCGAACATCATGACGCCCTCGTTGAGCGACTCGATCATCGTGCGGTAGCGCTCCTCGCTGCCGCGCAATGCGGCCATCGCGGCGCGCTGGCGCGAGATGTCGTGCAGCACGCCCAGCATGGCGGGCCTGCCCTCCCAGTCCGAGCGGGTGGCCGACACCGCCAGGTGCCGCACGCGGCCGTCGGGCAGCGTGACCCGGTATTCGCTGTAGTCCTCGTCGACCTGGCCCTCGACCAGCGCCCGGTACGACTCGGACGGCCGTCCGCGCTCGCCATCGGACAGCAGCGTGGCCGGGTCGACCCCGACCAGCGCCGCAGCCTCGCGGCCGAGCAGGCGGGCCGCGCGCGCATTGACGAAGGCCAGGCGCTCGTCCTGCAGGACGACGATCCCCGCGGCAACGTTCTCGATCACCCGGCGGAACGCGCCTTCCTCCGCCGCACGGCCATCCTGTTCGTTCATCTGCTTGGGTTCTCCCGCGCCGGCCGGTCCAGGCACCTGCTCATGGGCGGGCCTTGTCCGGGGCAGCTCGGGCCAGTTCACTCCGATGCCCGCGCCGTGTCAAGCCGTAGCGGTCACTTCCGTCCGTCCGGGCGATCGCGCGTTGTGCAGCGACCGCACCCGGACGACGCCACCTGCGCGGCGACTCCCGGTAGTATCTGGCTAATACAGGTCGATACCCCGTGCCGTATCTTCAGACCTCGCGCCGCAGCAGGTAGACGGTGAAGCCGGTGCGCCCGCCGTCCTGCCACGAGCGCTCGCAGCGCCAGTGCGCGGCGTGCGCCATGCGCAGGAACTGCGAGGGCGTGTACTTGTAGCAGTTCTCGGTGTGGATCGTCTCGCCCTCGGCGAACGCGAAGGTGCGGCCATGCACGTGCACCTCGTGCGCGCGCTGGCTCACCAGGTGCATCTCGACACGGCCCTCCTGCGGGTCATGGCGCGCCAGGTGGCGGAAGTCGCGCCGGTCGAAGTCGCCGCCGAGTTCGCGGTTGATGCGGTCCAGCAGGTTGAGATTGAATTCCGCGGTGACGCCGGCGGCGTCGTCGTAGGCCGGGATCAGCAGGGCCGGATCCTGCGTCGTGTCAACGCCGATCAGCAGCCGCGAGCGCGGGCCCAGCGTGCGGCCCAGCTGCGACATCAGCGCGACGGCCGCGTCGGGCGTGAAGTTGCCGATGGTCGAGCCGGGAAAAAAGCCGAGGTTGCCCGCCGGATCGGCCGCGGCCTCGGCCGGCAGCGCGAACGGCGCGGTGAAGTCGGCGACGACCGGCTGCATCCGGACGTGCGGGAAGTCGCGCGCCAGGCCGGCCACCGCGTCGTGCAGGAAGTCGGCGGAGATGTCGACAGGCACGTAGCGCGCGAGCCCGGGCATCGCCGCGAGCAGCAGGCGCGTCTTGCGGCTGGAGCCGCTGCCGATCTCCACGAGGCTGCGCACGGCGCCGCTCTCGCCCTCGAGCTCGCCCGCCAGGCCCGCGAGCAGCCGCGTCTCGGTACGCGTCGGGTAGTACTCGGCGACCTCGGTGATCTCCTCGAACCACTCGGAGCCGAGGCGGTCGTACAGCCAGATGCTGGGGATGTGCTTCGGGTCGTCGTCCAGGCCCTCGAGCACGTCGGCCTCGAACTGCGGATCGACACGCAGCGCCGGCGTCAGCGGCGTGACGTTGTAGCGCAATGACGGCTCGGCCGCGGGGGCGGCGCCAGTCCACTGGATGTCTGTCTTCATGCGTCCTCCGCGAGGCGCAGGCCGCTGAACTGCCAGCGCTGCCCGGGTTGAAAGAAGTTGCGATAGCTCGCGCGCAGGTGGTTGCGCGGCGAGGCGCACGAGCCGCCGCGCAGCACGTACTGGCCATTCATGAACTTGCCGTTGTATTCGCCGACCGCGCCGGGCGCGGGGCGGAAGCCGGGGTAGGCGACATAGGGGCTGGACGTCCATTCCCACACGCCCCCGAACATCTGGCGCAGTCCCGCCGCCGGCCGGGTGTCGGCGCGGGGAGCCCAGGCGCCGCTGTCGACGAAGTTGCCCTCGACCGGCAGCTCGCGCGCGGCGTGCTCCCATTCGGACTCGGTGGGCAGGCGCTTGCCGGCCCAGCGCGCGTACGCGTCAGCTTCGAAGAAGCTGACGTGCGCCACCGGCGCGTCGAGCGCGAGCGGCCGCAGGCCGGCGAGCGTCATCTGCAGCCGCGTACGGCCGTCGTCGGCGAACTCCCAGTACAGCGGCGCCTGCCAGCGCTGCGCCTGCACGGTGTCCCAGCCATCGGACAGCCACAGCTGCGGATCCGCATAGCCGCCCGCCTCGACGAACGCGAGCCACTCGCGGTTCGTGACGGGCTGCGTGGCCAGTCGGAACGGCCGCAGCGCGACCGCATGGCGCGGCGACTCGTTGTCGAACGCGAACGCGGCGCCAGCATGGCCGGTCTCGACGACGCCGCCGTCGAACGCGACCCAGCCAGGCGGCGCCACGGCGCCTGGCGCAGCCGACTCGGGCGTCGGTCGCACCGCCGGCCGCAGCGGATTCTGCGCGAACAGGTGCAGCAGGTCGGTGAGGATCAGTTCCTGGTGCTGCTGCTCGTGGTGCAGGCCCAGCTCGACCAGATCACCGGCCGCGGCGGGCAGCGAGCCGCCCAGCAGGTCGGCCATCGCCTGGTCGACGTGTTCGCGGTAGGCGCGCACCTGGGCCAGCGACGGCCGCGTCAGCAGACCGCGGCGCGGTCGGTCATGGCGCGCCCCGACCGCGTTGTAGTACGAGTTGAACAGGAACGCGAAGCGCTCGTCGAAGATGCGGTAGCTGGTGCCGAACGTGCCCAGCACGAACTGCTCGAAGAACCAGGTGGTGTGCGCGAGGTGCCACTTGCCGGGGCTCGCGAACTCGGCCGACTGCGGCGTCAAGTCGGCGTCGTCCAGGCCGTCGACCAGGCGCAGCGTGGCCGCACGCACCTGGCGGTAGGCGTCGATCGAAGGCGTCATCTGCACGGGACTTTCAAGGCGCGACGGGAGCCGCGGGAAGGCGGGGGACGGACGGTGCTGACGGGCACCGGCCCCGGCCCGAAAGCCGGACGGCCATGCTAGGGGCAAACGTCGCGCCGTGCAGGCGCGCACCCGCGCGCGACCATGGTGTCAGCAGGGGGCATTGCGGCTTGACTGTCAGCAGGCGCGCGGGGCCCCTGCGGCTTGGTCGCGCGACGGTCGGCAAACCTTACAGTCGCACGCCCCGCGGCGCGCGCAGGCGTCACGCGAGCGGGCGCCCACTCGCGTGCGGCCGCCGGAAACGTCCCCAGCTGACAACGCCGCCGCCGGGACACACAATCGCCCCATGACTGCTGCCAGGCCCAAGCTGCTGTCCGGCGGCAACCCGCAGATCGCCAAGGGCGACGGCGACGCGCCCGTCCAGGCCTACATTGCGGCGATGCCCGGCTGGAAGCGCGGCATCGGCGAACGGGTGGACGCGCTGGTGATGCAGGCGGTGCCCGACGCGCGCAAGGCGGTGAAGTGGAACTCGCCGTTCTACGGCCTCGAGGGCAACGGCTGGTTCCTCAGCCTGCACTGCTACAGCCACTACGTGCGGCTCGCGTTCTTCCGCGGCATTGCCCTGAAGCCGCCGCCGCCGGGCGCCTCGAAGATGCCGGACGTGCGCTACCTCGACCTGCGCGAGGACGACGCCGTCGACGAGGCGCAGCTCGCCGCCTGGTTCTCCCAGGCGGCATGCCTGCCCGGCTGGAGTCCCTAAGCGTGGCTCAGGCGTCGAGCGCGGCGCGCATGTCGGCGATCGCCGTGGCGTAGTCCGTCTGGCCGAAGATGGCGCTGCCGGCCACGAAGGTGTCCGCGCCGGCGTTCGCCGCGGCGCGGATGTTGTCGGCCTTGATGCCGCCGTCCACCTCGAGGCGGATGTCGCGGCCCGACGCGTCGATGACCTTGCGCAGGCGCTCGATCTTGCGCAGCGCGCTGTCGATGAAGCTCTGGCCGCCGAAGCCGGGGTTCACGCTCATCACCAGCACGAGGTCGACCTTGTCGATCACCCACTCGAGCACGTCGATCGGCGATGCCGGGTTGAACACGAGGCCGGCCTTGCAGCCGGCCCCCTTGATCAGCTGCAGCGTCCGGTCGACGTGCGTGCTGGCGTCGGGGTGGAAGCTGATGTAGTCGGCGCCGGCCTTGGCAAACGCCTGGGCGAGCGCGTCGACCGGCTGGACCATCAGGTGCACGTCGATGGGCACGCGCGCGCCGTCGGCCTTGACGGCGTGCTTGCGCAGCGCCTCGCAGATCATGGGGCCGAAGCTCAGGTTCGGGACGTAGTGGTTGTCCATCACGTCGAAGTGGATCCAGTCGGCGCCGGCCGCGATCACGTCGGTGAACTCCTGGCCCAGCCGGGCGAAGTCGGCGGACAGGATGGACGGGGCGATGCGGTAGGTGGGCTTCATGGGAGGAGGTGGAAACGGCGGGCGGAAGGCGCGATTTTAGGGTTTGCCATCGTCTGGCGCCGGGCAACGCGTCGGCGCTGCGCGGCTTATGCATCAAAATGCCGCGATGCCACGTCCCGAACTCCGCGTCAGCGTCGTCACGCGATTCCTGCACGATCAGTCGTCCGCCGCGGACGACGTCTACGCTTTCGCCTACACGATCACCATCCGCAACACCGGCGAGGTGACCGCTCAGGTCATCGGCCGCCACTGGATCATCACCCACGGCAGCGGCCAGCAGGAAGAGGTGCGCGGGCTGGGCGTCGTCGGCCAGCAGCCGCTGCTCAAGCCGGGCGAGGAGTTCGAGTACACGAGCTGGACGCGCATCACGACGCCGCGCGGCAGCATGCGCGGCGAGCTGCTGTGCATGACCGAAGCGGCCGAGCCGTTCGAGGCGATCGTGGAACCTTTCCCGCTCGCGATCGCCCAAGCCCTTCACTGAGGCCGGTCAGGCTCGTCGGCGTCCGCCTCGTCGTCGTTCTCGGCGCGGCCACGGAAGGTCCACCACACCACGGCCAGCATCACGCCGAGCGCCAGCATCGCCTCGAACAACATCCAGCCCATGAGATCTCGATCCGCAGTCGTTGCCCTGGGGGCGATTCTAGGGACGCTGGCCGGCTGCGCGGTGCATGCGCCATACGGCGGGCCGCCGGGCGAGGCGCGCGGGCCGGGCGCCGTCGCCGCGCCTCCCCCACCGGCGACCCCCGCGCGACCGCTGCCGCCGCTGACACCGCAGGCTGGCGAACCCGATCATCCCCATGCGCGCTGGGTGCCCGCATCGTTCGCCGAGCTGCCGGGGTGGCGCGAGGATCGCACGCGGGACCTGTGGCCGGCGCTGCGCCAGGGCTGCGCGATCCCCGCACCGCCATGGGCCGCGCTGTGCCTGGACGCGCTGCGCTACACGCCGCGCGACGACGCCGACGCGCGCCGCTGGCTGGAGCAGCGACTCGCGGTGTTCCGCCTGGAATCGGCCGAAGGCGAGGCGACGGGGCTGGCCACCGGCTACTTCGAGCCGCTGGTCGAGGCGCGCCGCAAGCCCGGTGGCGCCTTCCGCACGCCGCTGTGGGGACCGCCGATCGGCTACGTCCCGCACAAGCCGACCTGGACGCGCCAGGAGCTCGACACCGTGCCCGGGGCGCAGGCCTCGGTGCGCGGCCGCGAGATCGCCTGGGTGGCCGATCCGCTCGACGCGCTCATGCTGCAGGTGCAGGGTTCGGGTCGGCTGCACATCGTGGAGCCCGACGGCCGCGACCGCATCGTGCGGCTCGCGTTCGCCGGCAACAACGAGCAGCCGTACAAGTCGGTCGGACGCTGGCTGGTCGACCAGGGGGAGCTGAAGCTGACCGACGCCTCCTGGCCGACGATCAAGGACTGGGCGCGCCGCAACCCCGGCCGCGTGCAGGAGCTGCTGTGGGCCAACCCGCGCGTGGTCTGGCTGAAGGAGGAACCGCTGCCCGACGCGCGCGTGGGCCCCCGCGGCGGCCAGGGCGTGCCGCTGACCCCGGGCCGCTCGATCGCGGTCGACCCCGCCTCCGTGCCCTATGGGGCCGCCGTCTGGCTCGACACCACCGAGCCGCTGTCGGCCCGCGTGCTGCAGCGCGCCGTGATGGCGCAGGACACCGGCAGCGCCATCGTGGGCGCGGTGCGCGCCGACTTCTTCTGGGGCTGGGGCGGCGACGCCGAGGCGCAGGCGGGCCGCATGAAGCAGCCGCTGCGCATGTGGGTGCTCTGGCCGCGCGCCTGATCGCTTGGCAAGCCCCCATGCAAAGGGCCGCGATCGCGGCCCCGTGCTGGCAAGGTGGCTTCGGCAATCGGGCCCGGCCGGAAGCGATTCCAGCCGGGCCGACGCTTTACCCCGCGAACCGGCGAAACTTGGTCGTCGGCTTCCCTCTCACAATCAGCCTTGCAGCATGGGGGCCATCATTGGCGAGGCGGGGCGGCCGGTCAATGGGATTTGTCACGAGGCGACAGCCTCGTGCAAACCCGGTAGTGACATTGCTCACGCCGCAGGCCGGAATCCCCTGCAATTGCGTCAGCGCCACGTGACCCGGATCTGCAGTTCGTCGCCGCCGTCGCCCACCGTGGCCACGGTCAGCCATTCGTCGAAGCTGGCCTCCACGGTCGAGCGGAAATCGACGTCCTGGCTGGCGCGCGCCGCGGCCGTCGCGCCGCGCGAGCTCGCGGCGGGCGCCGCATGCGTCAGTGCCACGTCGAGCTGCAGCGTGTCGCCGCGTTTCCAGTGCGGCGTCACGCGCAGCCCGTCGACCCGGTGCACGACGACCTCGTGGGCCTGCACGCCCGACGCGTGCGAGAGCGCCAGCGAGCGCGACCCGCCGATCGCGGTCGCGCTGGACGCGGCACCGGTGACGACCTGCGCCGAAGGATCGGTGGTGGCGCTCGCGCTCGCCTCCGCCGTCCAGGCCACGTCGTAGATGGTGCGTGTCTCCGAGCGATCGAACACGACGGACGCTTCCTTGCCATTGGCCACGCGCAGAGCCTGCGGCGCGCCGGGGCGGGCGGTGCCCACGACGACGGCACCGGGGCCGAAGCCGCTGGTGCCGGTCGCCGCGCCGCCGGAGGTGATGACGACGTCGCCGCGCGGCGCGGGGCGGGCGTCGGACGGCTGCACGCGCCATTCGACGAGGAAGTTGGCCGCGGGCATGGGCGCGCGTGGCGCGGGACGCGCGCGCGCCGGCGCGCCCGAGGCCGGCGGCGCGGCGTGGAAGGCGGAGGTCACCGGCTCGGACGCCGGCTCGGACGCCGGCGCGGACACGGCGGCGGCGAGCGCGGCCGCCAGGACCAGGAAGGCAGGACGTTTCATGCGGTCTCCTCACCGGCGACGGGCGCGCTGCCCTGGTACAGGCTGGCACGGAAGCGCCCCTGCTGCTTGGCCTGGTACATCGCGGCATCGGCGTTGGCGATCAGCGCCTCCGGCGTGTCGCCGTCGCCGGGGAACAGGGCGATGCCGGCCGAGAAGCCCATCGCCAGCGACTTCCCCTCGACGAGGAACGGGCGCTTCATCTGCATCAGCAGCTTGTCGGCCAGCTCCATCGCGTTGCGCGGCCCGTCGTGCAGCGCCTCGGCCACCACGATGAACTCGTCGCCGCCCAGGCGGCCCAGCAGGTCGCTCTCGCGCAGGCAGCCCTGCAGCCGCGCCGCGATCTGGCGCAGCAGCTCGTCGCCGGCGGCGTGGCCCATCGAGTCGTTGACGGCCTTGAACTTGTCCAGGTCGATGAAGACCACGGCCACCGACCACTTCTGGCGCGCCGCCAGCGCCAGCGAGCGCCGCAGCGCCTCGGTGAGCGCCGCGCGGTTCATCAGCCCGGTGAGCGGATCGTGCTCGGCCAGCGTGCGCAGGCGCGTCTCCAGCCGCTGGCGCTCGGCGAGCTCCTTCTGCAGCGCGTCGGTGCGCTGCGACACGGCGCGCCGCAGCGCGCGGTTCCACAGCAGCAGGCCGCCCATCAGCAGGCCGGTGCCGATCGACGCGGCGCCCAGCACGCGCTGCACCTCGGGGCGCTGCCACCAGGCGATGTCCGACAGCGGGATCCAGCGCGCGATCATCTGCGCGCGCTCGGCGTCGCTGATCTGCGCCAGGCCCTTCTCCAGCACGCGGCCCAGCATCGGCCAGTCCTTGCGGTAGCCCAGCGTCAGCGTCGAGAACCAGCCCGTCTCGCCCGCCACGCGCAGGCCGCCGATGCGGTCGCGCTCGATGAGGTACGACGCCGTGGCCAGGTTGACGACGCAGGCGTCGACCTCGCCGAAGGCCAGCGCGCGCAGGCCCTGGGCGGCCGTGTCGACCTCCACCGGCACGACGTCGGGCCAGGTGCGGCGCAGGAAGTTCTCGGCGGCGGAGTTGCGATCGATCGCGGCGCGTTGGCCGGTCATCGTGGCCAGGTCGCCCGAGCGGTGGTCGTTGCGACGCCGCAGCACCACGGCCGGCGAGCTGACGTAGGCGCTGGTGAAGGCGATGAACTGCTCGCGTTCGGCGGTGGGCCGCAGCGAGGTGAGCAGGTCGACCTCGCGCCGTTTCAGTCGATCGAGGTTGAGGGCGCGCTCGCCGGCGGCCGCGGCCTGGAACTTCAGGCCGGTGTGTTCCTGCACCAGGTCGAGCACGTCGGCCGACAGCCCGCGATGCTGGCCCTGGCTGTCGACGAAGCTGAACGGCGGGAAATCGCGCTCCGGCGCGAACAGCACCACCGGGTGCCTGGCGACCCAGGACTGCTCCTCGGCCGTCAGCAGCGCGTCCGGGCCGTCGGCGGCGCGGGCGCATGCGGCCGCGAGCCCCGCCCCCGCCGCGCCCATTCGCAAGAGGACGTCACGTCGATTCAATGCGTGTCCAGTCCGGTGAAGTGACGGGCTGCGCTGCCCGTTCGTGGTCGACCCTGCCTGGCTTGGATGCTCTGCGCAAACGAAAGTGCCGTGCACGGGATTAACCCGTCCGTCGCGCGGGCGGCGCGCCGCCTCATCGCGCCGCTCCCAGGTGCCCGAGCGGCAGCGCGGCGCCGGCCTTGATCTCGCCGAGCGAGAAGCTGGTGTGCAGGTCCTTCACGTTGGGCAGGCGGAACAGCGTGTCCATCGTCCAGCGCGCGTAGGCGTCGAGGTCGGTCACCAGCACCTGCAGCTCGAAGGTGCCGGCGCCGCTGATGTAGTGACACGAGATGACCTCGGGCAGGCCGCGGATGGCGTCCTCCAGGGCCTTGGTGGCGGCGAGGTTGTCGCGGTCGGTGTCCACGCGCACGAAGGCCAGCACGCCCAGGCCGATCTTGCGGCGGTCGATCTCGGCGCGGTAGCCGGTGATGACGCCCAGTTCCTCGAGCCGGCGCACGCGGCGCCACGTCGGCGCGGGCGACAGGCCGATGCGCCCGGCCAGGTCGGCGTTGGACTGGCGCGCATCGCGCTGCAGCTCGGCCAGCAGGGCGATGTCGTAGCGGTCGAGGCCGCCGGCGTCGCGCGCACCGCGCTCCTCGGGCTCGCGTGCCGGTGCCGCGGTGCCCGCACGGGCGTTCGCTTTTCCCGTCTTCTCACTTTTTGGCAAGGCTGGTTCTCCGAAATCCATTCCGCGGCAATATTGTTTCTCAACATGCGCGCCAGGACAAGCATAAAGCAAGCACATGTCCACCGCTTTTCCCTACACTGACTCCGTTCGTTGCCCACCGTTCCAACCGGTCACGAGCCCCACCGGAACGCCCCTCGCCCGCGCCGCGGCAACGCGCGACCCGCCCCCTTGTTGACGTCCTGAATCGCCGGAGACGCGCCCATGAACGCCCCGTTGCCCGACAGCATCCGCAAAGCCCTCGAGACCGTATCGCTGGACGACAAGTACGCACTCGACACCGGCCGCGCATTCATGAGCGGCGTGCAGGCCCTGGTGCGCCTGCCGATGCTGCAGCGCACGCGCGACGCGCTCGCCGGCCTGAACACCGCCGGCTTCATCAGCGGCTACCGCGGTTCGCCGCTGGGCGGCTACGACCAGGCACTGTGGGCCGCCAAGAAGCACCTGGCGGCGCAGAACGTCGTGTTCCAGCCGGGCGTCAACGAGGAACTCGGCGCCACCGCGGTGTGGGGCACGCAGCAGCTCGCGCTCTATCCGCAGACCAGCAAGTTCGACGGCGTGTTCGGCCTCTGGTACGGCAAGGGGCCGGGCGTCGACCGCACCGCGGACGTCTTCAAGCACGCCAACATGGCCGGCACCTCGGCGCACGGCGGCGTCATCGCCATCGCCGGCGACGACCACGTCTCCAAGAGCTCGACCGCCGCCCACCAGAGCGACCACATCTTCAAGGCCTGCGGCATCCCGGTGTTCTTCCCGTCGTCGGTGCAGGACATCCTTGACATGGGCCTGCACGCGTTCGCGATGAGCCGCTTCTCGGGCGTGTGGACGTCGATGAAGACGATCCAGGAGGTGGTCGAGTCGTCGGCCACGGTGGACGTCGACCCGCATCGCGTGAACATCGTGCTGCCGCAGGACTTCGTGATGCCGCCGGGCGGCCTGCACATCCGCTGGCCCGATCCGCCGCTGGAGCAGGAGGCGCGGCTGATGGACTACAAGTGGTACGCCGCGCTCGCCTATGTGCGCGCCAACCGGCTCAACCACAACGTCGTCGCCACGCCCGACGACCGCTTCGGCCTGATCGCCAGCGGCAAGGCCTTCAACGACCTGCGCCAGGCGCTCGCCGACCTCGGCCTGGACGACGGCACCTGCCGTTCGCTGGGCATCCGCATCCACAAGGTCAACGTCGTGTGGCCGCTGGAGGCCACGATCACGCGTGACTTCGCGCAGGGTCTCAAGGAGATCCTGGTCGTCGAGGAAAAGCGCCAGATGATCGAGTACCAGCTCAAGGAGCAGCTGTACAACTGGCGCAACGACGTGCGCCCGACGGTGCTGGGCAAGTTCGACGAGCAGGAGGGCGACCTGTCCGGCGGCGAGTGGAGCAATCCGAATCCGGGCGACAACTGGCTGCTGCGTCCCAAGGCCGACCTGACGCCGGCCATCATCGCCAAGGCCGTCGCCAGGCGCCTGAAGAAGCTGGGCGTGCCCGACGACATCGCGCGCCGCATGGACGAGCGCATCGCCGTCATCGAGGCCAAGGATCGCGCGCTGGCCGCGCTGAAGTCGGAGTCGTCCAGCGGCGTGGGCGACCGCACGCCCTGGTTCTGCTCGGGCTGCCCGCACAACACCTCGACCAAGGTGCCCGAGGGCTCGCGCGCGGTCGCGGGCATCGGCTGCCACTACATGGTCAACTGGATGGACCGCTCCACGTCCACCTTCACGCAGATGGGCGGGGAA
>Ga0209258_100462_pt1 | contig 44310 bp, 28 predicted proteins | sample Araplaol_mTSA_r2_FD_184281 | JGI IMG/M metagenome (GOLD analysis project Ga0209258, IMG submission 184281) | Arabidopsis root microbial communities from North Carolina, USA - plate scrape CL_Col_mTSA_r2 (SPAdes) (version 2) | ecosystem: Host-associated > Plants > Roots > Endosphere | place: USA...
CAGATCCTGCAGGGCAATATCGGCAAGTACATGGCGAACTACGCCGATGGCATCGACATCTACGGCGCCAGCTTCGCCAAGCAGATCCTCGGCATCAGCTTCAGCGCAGAAGTCAACTATCGCCACAATATGCCGCTGGTGAGCATTCCGGTGCAGTTGCTGCCGACCCCGCTGGCCAACAAGGTGGTTGGTGCGATCAATACGATGCCGACGGACGGCAATGTCGCCGGTGCGCGTGGCGACACCTGGCACGCGGTCACCGACTTCGCCGGCGTGGTGCCGAAGACGCCGGTGTTCGACACTGCCAACTACGTGGTGGAGTTCGTGTGGAGCCGCTGGGACAAGGTCACGCAGAACGCCAACGCCTTCGAGGGCACCAGCCCCGGCTACGCAGGCATCGACAAACCCACGCGCAATTACACCGGCACGCAGCTGAGCTTCACGCCGACCTGGTTCCAGGTGTATCCGGGCGTGGACCTGCTGGCACCGATGACCTACACGATGGGCTTGTCCGGCAACTCCGCCGTGACCTTCGGCGGCAACAAGGGCATGGGTAACTTCTCCTTCGGCGTGGGTGCGGACGTGCGCCAGAAGTACCGCTTCGACCTGAAGTACATCGGCTACATCGGTCGCGTAGCCGTCAATCAGGCCGGCGTGGTGACGTCGAGTGCGGGTCTCGCTTCGCTGCTGCGCGATCGCAACTACATCGACCTCACGTTCCAGACCACGTTCTGATGCAAGCTGTCCGGCATCGCCCCGTCCGCTCGTGGCGATGCCGGTCGACGTTCCACCCCATAAGAATCGCGGGAGACTTCACGCAAGCCACCGCGGCAGTTTCGACGAAAAAAAACGGCCGGCATGCCACGCCGGCATTCGGCCCTGCTTCATGTACATCCCCTGCTTTCCATGCGGAATACGACGATGATTGGCCTGATGATGCAGCAACCGCTGCTGGTTGCCTCCCTGCTGACCCATGCGGAACGCCATCATGCGTCACAGGAAATCGTGTCGCGACGCGTCGAAGGCGACATTCACCGTTACCGCTTCGCCGACCTGGCAAAGCGCTCGCGCCGGATGGCCAATGCGCTGGTCACGCTGGGCATCCGACCGGGTGATCGCGTGGCCACGCTGGCGTGGAATGGCTATCGCCACCTTGAACTGAACTTCGCGGTATCGGGCTCCGGTGCCGTGCTTCACACCATCAATCCGCGCCTTCACCTCGACCAGATTGCCTACATCGTCGAGCACGCCGACGACCGCATCATCTTTTTCGATCTCACTTTCCTGCCCATCATCGACGCATTGCGGGCACGCCTGGCCGAGCCGAGGCTGTTCGTGGCCATGTGCGACCCGGAACACATGCCCGCGACGCAGGACGGCCCGCTGCTCTGTTACGAAGACCTGATCGACGCGCACAGCGATCGCTACGACTGGCCGTCGATGGACGAAAACACCGCCTCGTCGCTGTGCTACACGTCGGGCACCACGGGCCAACCCAAGGGCGTGTTGTACAGCCATCGTTCGACCATCCTGCATTCGTACGCGGGCGCCCTGCCCGATGCGTTCAACTGTTCGGCGCGCGATACGATCCTGCCGGTGGTGCCGATGTTCCACGTCAACGCGTGGGGCCTGCCTTTCATCGCCTGCATGGTCGGCGCGAAGCTGGTGTTGCCCGGCGCCGCGCTGGACGGCAAATCACTGCATGAGCTGATCCAGACCGAACAGGTCACCGTGTCCGCGGGCGTGCCCACCATCTGGCAAGGCCTGCTCGCACACGTATCGGGTCGCAACAATGCTTTCCCCTCGATGAGGCGCACCATCATCGGCGGTGCGGCCTGTTCCACCAGCATGGCCGCCCAGTTTCAGAAGCTGCACAACGTTGACGTGTTGCACGCCTGGGGCATGACCGAACTCAGCCCGCTGGGCACCGTCTGCAGCTTCAAGGCGCATCAGCTGGCGCTGCCCGACGACGAGCGTTACGCGGTGCAGGCCAAGCAGGGACGCATGGTGTACGGCATCGACATGCAGATCGTCGATCCCAACGGCCAGCCTCTGCCGTGGGACGGCGAAACCGTCGGGGACCTGGTGGTGCGCGGCCCGTGGGTGGCCAGCGCCTACTTCAACGAGCCGGGCCTGCAGCCGCTCTGCGATGGCTGGTTTCCCACCGGTGACATGGCCAGGATCGACAGTGATGGCTTCATGCAGATCACCGATCGCAGCAAGGACGTGATCAAGTCCGGCGGCGAATGGATCAGTTCGATTGACATCGAGAACATCGCCTGCCTGCACCCGGGCGTCTCCAGCGCCACCTGCATCGGCGTGCGCCATCCGAAGTGGGATGAGCGGCCGCTGCTGCTCGTGACGCGATCGTCCGGAAGCACGCTGGACAAGGACGAGCTGCTGACATTCATCGAGGGCAAACTGGCCCGCTGGTGGAAGCCGGACGATGTGATCTTTCTCGACGCGTTCCCGCTCGGGGCCACCGGCAAGGTGCTCAAGAACAAGCTCAGGGAGCAATACGGCGACCACTACGCCGGGCGAGACGCCCCCCGACAGGTTTGATCCCCCCGCCGCTGCTCCCCAGCGGCGTCTTTTTTTGGGGGACTCTGTGGCGAAAGGTCTCGTATCTCGCGATTGAATCAAGGCGGGTGTAGACTCATTTAATGAGAATGACTCGCATCCGCGCACCATTTGCCGCTTTTCTGCTTGGCCTAGCCACCGTTCTGTCGCCCGTGCATGCGACCGACACGTCGCCGCCCGATGTCAGCCAGACCTGGCAGATGCTCGATTACCTGGCCGTCGACTACGCCGGCGCGGTGCATCAGGGTCAGGTGCTCAGCACCTCCGAGTACGAGGAAATGCGCGAGTTCGCCCGGCGCGCGCGTGACAAGGTCGATGCATTGCCTGCAACGCCCGCGTCTGCGGCCCTGCATGCGCAGGCCGACCAACTGGTCGCGCTCATCGATGGCAAGGCCACTGAAGCGGACGTGGCGCGCCAGGCGCATGGCCTGGCGAACGGGCTGCTGCAGGCCTATCCGGTGCCGACGTCACCCACGCGCGCACCGGATCTCTCTCGCGGCGCGACGCTCTACCAGGCGCAATGCGCGACCTGCCACGGTGCCACCGGACACGGCGATGGCCCGGCCGGGCTTCAACTCACGCCACGGCCGATCGACTTCACCGACCAGGCGCGTGCCGATCAGCGCAGTGCACTGTCGCTCTACGAAGTGATTACCCAGGGCGTGGCCGACACGCCAATGGTCAGCTACAAGACGACGCTTTCAGACGATGATCGTTGGGCGCTCGCCTATTACGTGGGCACCTTGGCCTATGCCGATGCCTCGCAGCGCGGCGCGCAGGCCTGGCAGCAGGATGCGAGGGCCCGCGGCGCGATTGCCTCGCCCAGCGAACTGGCGCGCGCCCGTGTCAGCGAGCTCGCTGAAGCCGTTGGCGTCGATCAGGCTCGCCTCATCGTGGGCTATCTGCGCGCGCATCCCGAGGCCCTCCACCAGGCGCTGGAAGGCGTTCCGCTCGCGCGTGCGCGGCTTTCGGCAAGCCTGGATGCGTATCGCCGCGGCTCTACCGACGAAGCGCAGCAGTTTGCCTTGTCCGCTTATCTGGACGGCATCGAACCCATCGAGGCCCGACTGGATGCGCGCGACAGCGCACTGCGCACGCGCATCGAAACCGCCATGGGCGCCTACCGCACCTCGCTTTCCAGGAGCGGCAACCAGGACGCCGTCGCGGCACGGGCGCACGCCATCGACGGCATGCTCGAGCAGGCGCACCAATTGCTCACGGCCGCCGCCGCAAGCCCCGCAGCCACGTTTGTCGGCGCACTGACCATCCTGGTGCGCGAAGGGCTGGAAGCCTTGCTGGTGGTCGTCGCGCTGCTCGCTTTTCTGCGCAAGGCGGATCGCCACGACGCCACGCGCTACGTGCATGCCGGCTGGACGCTGGCACTGCTCGCCGGCGCCATTACCTGGGGCATAGCCAGCTACGCCATCAGTATCAGTGGAGCCAGCCGTGAACTGACCGAAGGCCTGTCGTCGCTGTTCGCCGCCGCGGTATTGCTCGGTGTCGGCCTGTGGATGCACCAGAAGAGCATCGGCGGACGCTGGCAGTCGTATCTCAAGGCCAAGATGGCCACGGCGCTGGACCGCAAGTCCGCCTGGTTCGTGTTCGGCCTCACCTTCGTTTCGGTGTACCGCGAAGTGTTCGAAACGATCCTTTTCTATACGGCGCTATGGAACGAAGGCCAGGGCCTGTGGCTGTTGGCGGGACTCGCCACAGGCGCGGTGCTGCTGGCCGTGATCGCGTGGCTGCTGTTGCGCAGCAGTCGTCGCCTTCCCCTGGGAACCTTCTTCTCGGTGAGTTCGGCCGTCATCGCGGTGCTCGCCGTAGTGCTCACCGGCAAGGGCGTCGCCGCGCTGCAGGAGGCGGGCTGGACCGCCGTCACGACAGCGCCGGCCCCGTCCATCGACTGGCTTGGGATTTATCCAACCTGGCAATCGCTGCTGGCGCAGCTCGCCGTCACGTTGATGCTGATCGGCGGTTTCGCCCTCAACCGCTGGCGGGCACGCGCCGCCTGAGGCGCGTGCCGCACGCATTCCCTTCGCATGGCGGCGGGAATGCCAGCGATCTATCTCAGTGCGCCGGCGCCGTGCCGAGCCACTCGATTTCCGACAGCGCCACATCCTTGCCGTCGTCCGCACGCCAGCGGTAGTAGGTGTAATCGCCCGGCGTAGCGACGTTGAACGCGCGCGTCTGGCGTCGCCACGGGAAACCTTCGTGGTGGCGGCGATCCAGCGTTTTCCAGTGCACGCCGTCGGTCGACGCTTCCAGCGACCAGTCGCGGGGATCATGTCCCTCCTTCGAAGAGGACGTGAGCGTATACATCGCCACGCGACGCGCCTGCTCGAAGTGCACCTGCACGCCTGGCTGCTTGCCGTGCAGCGTGGCTTCGGTCGCGGACGTGTTGTCACTCAGCGCGCGCGCCGCGTTCGCATCACCGTCGATCGTCACCACGCCCTTCGCGGCATCAACCAGATCGACCCACGGCGACGGCGGGTTCGTACCGACCGTCACCGACGGCAAGCCATCCGCATCACCCGCACCCCAGCGCGAGGCTTCAGGACCCATGTCGAACACAAGCTCGGCGCCCTGCGTGAGGTCGGCATGGCTGAGCCAGCTGCGCTCGTACGGCTTGCCGTTGAGCGTCACGCCCTGGATGTAGCGGTTGCGATCGCTGACCTTCGGCGCGCGAATGTCGATGGTCTTGCCGTTCTCCAGATGGATGAGCATGTGCGGGAAGTACGGCGCGCCAATCGCATAGGTCGGCGTGCCCATGCGCAGCGGATAGAAGCCCGCCGCACTGAACAGCCACCAGCCGGACATCTCGCCATTGTCCTCGTCGCCCGGATAACCCTGTCCGATCTCGTCACCCATGTAGAGGCGGGACAACGCATCGCGCACCTTGTCCTGCGTCTTCCACGGCTGGCCAGCCAGGTCATACATGTACAGGATGTGGTGCGACGGCTGGTTGCTGTGGCCGTATTGGCCCATGCGCACATCGCGCGCCTCCAGCATTTCATGGATCACGTCGCCATAGGCGCCCACATTGAAATCGGTGCCGGCGGCAAAGAAGGCATCGAGCTTCTTGATCAGACCCTCGCGACCGCCATACAGGTTGGCCAGCCCCTGACCGTCCTGCACGCTGTCGAACGACATGTTCCATGCGTTCGTCTCGGTGTAATCGCCGCCCCAGGCCTTGGGATCGAAATGCGCCGCATCCGTATGCCAGGTGCCATCCGGCTTGCGCCCGACGAAAAAGCCCAATTCGGGATTGAACAGGTTGGCATAGCCCAACGAGCGGCCGCGGAAATAGCGGGCATCATCCGCGTAGTGGCTGGCGTAGGGGTCGTTGCCTTCATGCGCGTCGGCAAGGCTCCGCGCGAGTTCGCCGATGCCGAAATCGTTGAGGTAACCGGCCATGGACCATGACAGGCCTTCGTCGGTGCTGTTGTCGACGTAACCGTGGAAAACCGAGCGCTCGATGCCCTTGCGTCCGGCGCCGGGCACTTCGCTTGGCACGGTCGCGTCCTTCAATGCCGCCTGGTAGAACGAGTGCACGTCAAAGTTGCGCACGCCCTTGTTCCACGCATCGGCGAAAGCGACATCGGCACTGGTGCCCACCATGAGATCGGCGAAGCCCGGCGATGACCAGCGCGCGATCCAGCCGCCGTCGCGGTACTGCTGCACGAAGCCATCGATCATGTCACCGGCAAGCTTTGGGGTAAGCAGCACGTACGCAGGCCACGCGGTGCGATAGGTATCCCACAGGCCGTTATTGACATAAGGCTTGCCGGCGATCACGCGCGCACCGGTCTGTGTCGGCGTGTCGGCACCCGCCTTTGCGGAGAACGGGCTCGCATAGCGATAGTCCGGGTGCTCCGCCGTGCCCGTGTTCTCGAATGCTTCGTTGGGATACAGGAACAGGCGATAGAGGTTGGAGTAGAGCTGGCGCTTGTCCGCTGCCGTGGCGCCCGGCAGCTCAACGCGCCCGAGCAGTTCGTCCCACGCGGAAGCCGCACGCGCCTGCACGCTGTCGAAGGTATCGCCCGGCGCAATCTCCATCGCGAGGTTGCGCTTGGCCTGCTCGACACTGATGAGCGACGTAGCCGTGCGCATCGTCACCGTCTTTTGCAGTCGGGTATCGAAGCCGAACCAGGCGGCGACGTGATCGCGTCCCTGCCCTTCGAGCCGACCGCTTTCCGTCACCGGGCGGTCGAACGTTGCATAAAAAAACAACCGCGTCGCGCCAGTAGAGAGGCGACTGGCGACATCGGAATAGCCACTGATGCTCGAGTGGGGGGTATCGAGCACGACGCTGCCGTGATCGTCGCGGTTGTCAAAAACGAGCTGCGAGCGATCGCCCGCGAAAGTGAAGCGAAGCATGGCGGCATGGCTGGTCGGCGTCATGGCGGCCACGATGCCGTTGTCAAAACGCACCTGATAGAGATCGGCGCGCGCCACTTCGTGATCGTGCGTAAAAGGCAAGGCTCGCTGCGCGCGATCCAGCGGTGGCGCGCCGGCGGCGGATGCGGCTGGCATGACCTGGAACGTCTGGCGATCACCCATCCACGGGCTGGGCTCATGACTCAGCGCAAAAGCCTCGATGCGCGGATGGTTGTTGGCGTCGTTGCGCTCCTGGTACTGGTAGATCCAGTTGGAGCCGGCGTTGGTGGTCGGCGTCCAGAAGTTGAAGCCGTGTGGCGTCGCAACCGCGGGAAAGTTGTTGCCGCGCGAGAAGTGGCTGTTGGCATTGCTGCCGCGACGGGTCTCCACATAGGTGTGCGGCGCCAGGCTGGCGTCGGCAACGTCCTCGTCGCGAAGCCGCAGGTCGTCGAGGTAACCGTGGAAGGCGGCGCTGCCGGCCGGCGCGTCGGTCACCAGCTCGATCGCCTTGACGGTCTTGCCCGCCGCCACTGCGCCGATATTGAAGTCCAGCGCGTTCCATTGGTTGTCATGCAGCACCCGAGCCGAACCCTGCGCCGCGGCGCGGGCGGCGATCCGATGCTGATCGCGTGCCTCCGACGCCGACAATCGCGAACCGTCGTCGAACAGCAGGTCGACCGCCACGTACTGGGCAGCATCCCCCGGTCCCTTGTCCGGCCGCACCGGGAAGATCACATACGAAAGATGCGTACGCGGCGTCACCGACTGTTTGACCTTGAACAGCGTGATGCGCCGCTGGCCAGGTTTGTCCGACGCGCCTGCTTCATAGCGCAGGGCGTGGGTGCCCGTGAAACCGACATTGGCAGCCGCCGTCAGCACTTCCTCCTTGGAGGGGCCGGCGACGACGCGTGCATTCCAGCCAGCGGCCTGTGCGGACGCCGGCGCGGCCTCATCCTGCTCGAACGACGTCGAGAAGGGTTTGTCGACCGCCGGCACATCGGCAAGTGCGCACGTCGAAGCAAACGTGACCAATGCGACACACGCAGCGTGCTTCCACCGCTGCGTCGCGCCGTGATGCCCCGTCGGTGCCTTTCCCATCGCGCTATCCCCTTGCCTTCTGTCGGTTCACCAGAGAAAACATCATGCCGGTCGCACTTCAACCATGTGGCGGCGGAAACGAAGGCGGCGCCTTCGAAGGTTCGCTGCCCCAACGGCGATTGGCATCCGCACCCAACGCAAATTGCAGATGACCGCCCTGCGTGGCGAAGCTCGGCGGCAGCCAAGGCTGGTCATGCGACTTTCCATTCACGGTCAACGCCTGCACGAATGGCGTGCCGGCCGACGCACCGGGCGCATCGATCACGACATCACCACCTGATCGATGAATCCGCGCGCGCGGAAACAACGGACTGCCGATCACCAGTTCGGCACGCCCTGGAATCGCCGGATAGACGCCCAGTGCGGACCACACGTACCAGGAGGACATTTCGCCGAGGTCGTCGTTGCCGGGAATGCCTTCGGGTGCGTTCTTCCACAACGTGTTCAGCACGATGCGCACCGCTTCCTGCGTCTTGTAGGGTTGACCGGCGAACGCATACAACCAGGGCGTGCCGATCGACGGCTCATTGTCGAGCTCCGCATGAAGTGGACCGGCGCCGGTGAGCGCCCACTGCCCCTTGTCGTCATGGAAGAAGCGATCCAGCCGCGCAACGGCCTTGTCGCGGCCGCCCATGCGTTCGAACAATCCCTGCACGTCGAAGGGCACCATCCACAGATAGACGGACGCACTGCCTTCGACAAAGCCATCCTCGGTGTCGGGCTTGAAGGCAGGCCAGCTCCCATCGGCATTGCGGTTCTGGACATAACCGGCGTCGGGCGTCGCCTTGGGGTTGTAGAGGTTTCGCCAGTACCCCGCGCGTGCAAGGAAGCGCTGCTCACCCGCAGCGTCACCCGCACGGGCAGCGAGTTGCGACAGTGCAAAATCCGCCGTGGCGTCTTCCAGCGTTTCCGCCGCGCCTCCCCAAGAGTGCGAAGCCGTGGCGATGTAGTGCAACGAGAGCCACTGGTCGAGTGATGGGCGCTGCCCCACGCACTCCACGTTGCAGCCATCGTCAGACAGGTCATGCGCCGTCGGCGTTGTGGCGGCCTTGGCCAGTGAGGCATAGGCGCCGCGAAGATCGAAGTTATGCCCGCCGAACGCATCGATCGCGGCGACAGCCGGCGCGGCGGGATCGCCGCTCATCACATGGGTGCCGCCGTTGTTGTGCGTCCAGCGATCCCATTCGCCATCGTTCTGCCTGGCCTGGTTGTAGAGCGATTGCGCGATATCGCCGCCAACTTCCGGATACAGCCAGGTAAGCAGCTGCAGTTGCGAACGGTAGACGTCCCAGCCCGAGAACGTGGCGTACTGCGCGCGCTGGCCGCTCTCCACGCGATGCACCTGCTGGTCGAAGCCACGGTATTCACCGTTGACGTCACTGAACACGTTCGGATGCATGAGCGAGTGATACAGCGCGGTGTAGAAGGTGGTGCGCTGCTCGTCGCTACCGCCTTCCAGCTCGATCCGGGACAACGCCTGGTTCCAGGCCTCGCGTGCCTTGGCGCGAACCAGCGTCAAGTCCGTGCCTTCAGGCAGCTCCGACTCCAGGTTGGCGCGTGCGTTCGCAAGGCTCACATATGAGATGCCTACGCGCACCCGCACCGGCTTGCCATCCGGGCGAAAGCCGAGCCAGATCCCGGAACCCTTGCCGGCTTCGGGAAAACCTTTGTCGCCGTAACCGGTGCCGCCGCGGGCTGCCGTCGCCTTCGGCTTTACGTCGCCATCGTGCCACGCACCATGCTCGACGATGGGCTGGTCGAATTCAGCGACAAAATAAAGCGTGTAATAGCTGCGCTGGTCGGCCTTGGCCAGGTAGCCACAGAAGTTGCCGCTGGTCACGGAGCCGGTGACCTCGCGCGACGACGCATTAATGGACACACTTGCATCGCTGCTGCCCACTTCCGAATCGGAGGCGCGCACCAGCAGATTGGCGGCCTGTCCGGAGGGAAACGCAAAGCTCGCCATGCCGCTTCGCATGCCGGCGGTCAGTTCGACCTGCACGCCGCTGGCGAGCCGGACGCGGTAATCGCCCGCGCGGGCTTCTTCATCGGCGTGAGTGAAATCGCTGGCATAAACCGCATCGGACAGATCCGCCGACGGCGAGCTTTTCACCGGTACGGTGACCGGCATGAACGGGATGTCACCGCCCGCGCCGCGACAACCCGCGCCCGATAGATGCGTAAGACTGAACCCGCGGATGCGCGTTGCGTCGTATTGGTAACCGCTCGGCGAAGCGGTACGCGTGTGGTTGCCCTTGGTGTTTTCCGGGCTCCACTGCAGCATGCCCAACGGCACCACCGCGCCGGGAAAGGTATTGCCGCCATGGCGACTACCGATGAGGGGATTCACCGCATCGACCGGCTGCCTTGCCTCGCTCGCCATCAGCGAGCCTGCAAGCAGCCACGTTGCACCACAAACCAGTGCCTGGCCCATGCCGCGCCGAACGCGCCCACCCACGGACAGCCCCTGCCTCATCGACATCTCCCCGTCGGCCGTACCGGGCCGAATCCCGCGATTAAATCGATCTAAATTCAGCCACCAAAAAAAGGCGATGAGCTTCTGCCGTTTCGGCCCGAACCCGGCCGACCGTCGAAACTGATGCCTCGGGCAACTCTAACCCGATTCCGTCGCATCATGCTTGCTGCGTTGCGCCATACAAGACAACGCCTTGCCCGCTGCGCTCGATGGACGTCCGTTCGAGACCCTTGGCGCCCGGCGGCGATGATCAGTGGAGCCCTCCGGAGGGAGCGGCTGGGCGCAACTCGATGACCTGCGCGGATTGATAACCGTTGGGATGCATGGACTGCCATCGCCAGGCATCGGCGCACATGCGCACAAGATCGTATTGCGCATGCCAGCCAAGCGTCTGTTCCGCGCGGGAAGGATCGGCCCACACTTCCGCGACGTCGCCAGGCCTGCGCTCGACGATCTCGAAGGGAATACGACATCCCGACACCTGCTCGAACGCCGACACCACCTCAAGCACGCTGTAACCGCGGCCCGTTCCAAGGTTGAGCACGTGGCAACCGCCCTGGCGCAGAAGCTCGAGCGCCTTCGTGTGCGCGTCGGCCAGGTCCATCACATGGATGTAGTCGCGCACGCCCGTGCCGTCGCGCGTGGGGTAGTCGCCACCGAACACGTGCAGGCGATCCTGCAGGCCCGCCGCCACCTGCGAGACGTAAGGCATGAGGTTTGTCGGCACACCACACGGGTCCTCGCCCATCAAACCGCTCGGATGGGCACCCGCTGGGTTGAAATAGCGGAGGATCGCAGCACTGAACGACGGGCGCGCCTCGCACACTTCTTCGATCAGGCGCTCCATCACCAGCTTGGAATGACTGTACGGATTGCACGCGCGCAACGGAGCATCTTCCTTGATGGGTACGGCGTCCGGGTCGCCGTAGACCGCGGCCGACGAACTGAACACAAGCCGTTGCACGCCGGTCGTCTGCATCGCCTGCAGCAAGGCGATCGTGCCGGCGACGTTGTTGTCGAAATAGAGCAAGGGGAAGCGACAGCTTTCGCTCATGATCTTCAGTGCGGCGAAATGGATCACCGCATCGAACCCCATGGACAGCACGGCTTCGAGCGCCGTCCTGTCGCGTATATCGCCCTGCACGAAACGAACGTCGACGCCGCTCAACTGCGAGATGTGGTCCACCGCCGATGTCGTGCCATGACTGAGGTTGTCGTAGATGACGACTTCATGACCCTGCGCGATCAACGCCACGCAGGCATGGCTGCCGATGAATCCGGCACCGCCGCAAACAAGCACTCTCATGCGATTTCTCCACCGTTCGGCTTGTCCGAAACAGGACGCCATCCATTCCGAATGGCCCGCGAGTCGATCTCTATACGACGCATCTCATCGGACGTCTATACGCCCTAGCAGATATCGCGAATCAGCTGAACGCAGGCCGATCAATGCGCGCTGCATGAACAACAGACGCGACCATGAATCGTGGGCTGCATGCGCCCTCGCGTGCATCGCGACATAAGGAAAAACGCGTACAGCCATGCAATTGAAGGCAATCTCGTTTTCTTCACGCGATATAGCGCGAGCAACGACGAAGTGATCGTGAGGCAATGATTCAGCCAGTCACGGAATTTGTAATGCTGCGTTCATGCTTTTTATGGCATCACATGTCGCCCTTCTAAAAAACCTGCAAAGCCAGGGTTATGCACGCGGAAGGCAACGCTTGGAAAAGTGCTGATGCACGCTTTCCACGCCAGCCCTCCTTCGACCGTTCAGCCAAGCTGAACCTTAATTGCGAGCTTCAGGTGTGCCGACGTATGGCGGCGCCCATGGTCCACCGTTGCTCGTGGAAGGCCTTCTGAATAAGGAGCCAGTGACCGTGAAAACGCTATCCGCCTTGTTGATTGCCGGACTCCTGCTTTGCTTGCAGGGATGCGTGCCAGGACAGTACATGACCAAGGAAGGCTTGACGGAAGGAACACCGACCGACAACAGCCAGATCCAGCTGCTTACCATCACCCCGCAGCTCTTGCAGCAAAGCCCCCAGGCCGACCTGAATGCAGCTGTGCCCCAGGCGCTGCTCGACTACCGCCCTGAGCCGTATCGCATCGGTCCTGGCGACACGCTCTACATCACCGTATGGGACCACGCCGAACTGACGTCTCCCGCAGGCATACAGCAGCAGACGGTAGCCAATGGACGCCTCGTCCGCTCCGACGGCACGCTGTTCTATCCCTATGTCGGCTCCATCAAGGTCGAAGGCCTGACCCTTGAAGAGCTGCGCGCACAGATCGCCAGCAAACTGGCCAAGTTCGTGGAACGCCCGCAGGTCGACGTGAATGTCGTTGGCTACAACAGCCAGCGCATCCTGCTGCAAGGCGCATTCATGAAGACCGATCCGCAGCCGATCACAGCCGTGCCGTTGACGCTTGGCCAGGCCATCGGCACCGCCACCATCAATGCGGACCAGGCAAACCTCGGCGACCTGATCCTCGTTCGCGACGGCAAGGACTACCACCTCGACCTGTCGGGCACGAGCAGCAACACACGCCACAGCCCTGCGCAGGACATCTACCTCAAGCCGGGCGATCGCATCTTCCTTCCTTACAACGACACCAAGGAGGTGTACGTGATGGGTGAAGTGATGCGTCCGCAGGCCGTCAACTTCAGGACGGTGGCGAGCATCAACCTGACCCAGGCGATTGGTCGCGTCGGTGGACTCAACCCGCTCACATCCAACGGCAAGGAGGTCTACGTGATCCGTGGCGCGAGCAATTTCGAGAATGCACCTGCCAAGGTATTCCAGCTCGATGCGCGCTCGCCCACTGCGTTCGCCCTGGGCGATCAGTTCTGGATGAAACCTGGCGACGTGGTTTTCGTAGGACCTGCCGGCATCACGCGTTGGAACCGCGTCATCAGCCAGCTGCTGCCGTCGCTTAGCGTGATCAGCACGGCTGCATACACCAACTACAGCGCCACTCACTGATGCGATGGCGGAGTCATCCTTGATGGCTCCGCTTCGTGTACCGACCCTTAAAATGCAGAGGTATTTGCATGAATGGACGCCATCGAACACAGGACATCGTTTCGCTTTTCCATCGTCTTTGACATTTCTTGCAAGTAGATCGACTTTGTCTGAATGGCCATCGCGCGATGCACAAATCTGCAATGCAAACGTGATAGCTTTCAAAGCCTGGCGTCAACAGGCGCCGGGCTTTATCACGCAGGCTGCTGGACTCTGATGGTTTCCAGCAGGAGCTGCAACGATCCAGTCCTTTCACCGGCCTAGGAGTAGAGGCCGCGGGGAATGGCGTTGCTCGAAGCCTGTACCACTTACCACCGGCTCGCACGGACACAGGGGGGTGAGCTCGAGAGCGGCGGGTAACGTGCTATGCAAGATTCACACGTGGTTTTCGCCTGTTTGATGGGCGCAATCACTTCAGCGACAGCAATCTACATGCTGCGACGGTACGCGCTGGTCTTGGGTCTCATCGACCATCCAACGCAACGCAAGCAGCATGTGGGCAAGGTACCTTTGATAGGTGGCCTGGCGATCTTCATGGGCGTGACCGCCGGCGCGGCGTGTTACGGGCACTTCCATTGGTTCACCAAGGTCGTGATCGACACCACCATGCTGCTGACGCTGCTTGGTGCGCTGGACGATCGCTTCGACCTCAGCGTGCGGGAACGCCTCGTCATCCAGACAGTGGCGATCCTTACCGTGATAGCCACGACCGGTGTGTACATCCACACGCTCGGCACCATTTTTGGCTATGAAATCGAGCTTGGCTGGCTCGGCTATCCGTTCACCGTCGTCGCCGTCATCGGACTGGTGAACGCGTTCAACATGATGGATGGCATCGACGGGCTCGCAGGCAGCCTGGAGATCGTCAGCATCGCCGCGATCACGCTGTTCGTCGGCCTGGGTGCACTGCACGAAGCTATCGTGCTGCTGGCCTTGCTGGCCACCGCGTCACTACCGTACCTGGTCGCCAACCTGGGCTTCGCCGGGCGCAAGATCTTCCTCGGCGACGCCGGCAGCACGCTGATCGGTTACCTGCTGGCGTGGGTATTGATCCGCATGACCCAGGTACCGGAATCGCACATGTCGCCGGTCAACGTGTTGTGGTGCGTTGCCCTGCCCGTGTTCGACACCCTGGCCGTGATGCTGCGACGCATGAGCAAGGGCAAGTCGCCCTTCAAGCCCGACCGCGGGCACATACATCACATTCTCCTTGGCTGCGGATTCGGTCCGCGCAAGACGCTGCTTGCGCTTATCGCCATGGCGGGAGGCTTCGCGCTCATCGGCGTGGCGATCAGCCACGGCATCGCCTCGGCAGGCGTGAATCTGATGATCTTCTGCCTTACCCTGGTCGCCTATATCTGGACGACCACGCGCGTGTGGTCGCGACAGGAGGCCGCTCGCGGCCAGGTTCAGACGGCCACGCTCTGGGGCTCGGGTGCGAACGGCGTCACCACCGTGTCCGTGTCGCCCGTGGGCGTCGGGCTCACCAGCGCGGCCAATGCTTCCATCGAGTCCTCGCGGCTGGGAGGATCCGGACTCAGGCCCAGCATCGAAAGCAGCTCCTTTCGCACGGCGTTACAGGAGCCGCCACGGTAGACCACCGTGGCGGCCCCGCCGCGTTCGCCGCACAAGCTCAGCTTCCAAGAAACTGGATGACTGAGCCTGCAGCGATCTTCGTGATGCCGTCCTCGACCTGGTTGTCGTATTCGTAGGACTCGCCCAGCGACAGCGCAGCCTTGACCGTGCGCATTTCCTTGCTGGTGCTCATGAACGACATCACGCCGCGCGACACGCCGACCGACTGCGGTGCACGTCGGGCGACATTGCCCGAGATGACCACGTTCTGGATATGCCTTGCCTTGTCGGACGTATCGTCCATCGCAAAGCTCAGGCACGCCCCCCTGATGTCGATGAACGTGTTGCCGGCGCAGACCACGTCGTTGGCGCCATAGATGCCGACCGCACCCATCTGCGGACGGATGCCGATGAAGGTATTGCCGGTGACCACGGCCCGCACGGCGTTGTCGCTGGCCTTCCACACATAGGTGCCCAAACGCACGGCATCGCCGCCAGGGCCCGAGCCGGGCGGCGTCCGCTGGAACGTGCAGCCGCTGATCTGCGTGTTGCTGAGCCCGCCGATGAAGACGTCATAGCGGATCGAATTGACGAAATTGCAGTTGATGATGGTCAGGTCGTCCGGTGGATCGGCCTTGGTCTTGGGCTTGGTGGCGCCATAGATGCCCCAGTAGCAATTCACGAACTCGCAATCGGACACCGTCCATCCACGTATGTTGTCGCCGGTCTGGTGACCATTGAAGAACGTGATGCCCGCCGTGTTGACCGAATTGATGTCGATGAACTTGCAGCGGCTGATGCGGATGTTCCGGTAGATGCCCCAGTTGTGATCGGGCTCGAAATCGATGGCGCCCACCGACGAGGAAAGCTTCGTGTTGCCGATGTTCTGGAAAGTGCAGCCTTCCACCGTGAGCGTGTCGCAGTCGATGACGGAAAGGCCGTTCCGGTTGGCCTTGATCAACCCGTCGAACAGGCAGTCGCGGACGGTGATGCGCTGGTTGTGCCGCTCGGTGTCATGGAGCGTTCCCGATCCCACGTACATGCCATCCCCGCGAAAGCCGTGGAACGTCACCCGCTCCACCACCATGTCGGAGGTGGCATTGACGGCCAGCAGGTAGAAATACTGCATGTAGCCGAATTCATCCACGCGGCCGTTGAGCAGGAGGTCGTGCACATGGATGTTGCGCATGTTGTCGGCGACGGCTCGCGTGCCACCGTCACGGACGTGCGTCACCATCATGAATTCGCACTGCAGTGAGTTGTCGTACGCCTTGAGCTGGCTGGCGCTTCCCTCGCCGTAGATCTCGAGACCCGATTTCAGATCGAGTTGCTTTACCAGATAGACACCCGACGGAATGAACACCTTGGTGGAACTGTCGATCGCGGCCTGGATGCCCATCGTGCAATCGTAGGTGCTGACGCCGGCACGAATCGCCGCGCGCTCCTTCTCAGGCAGGAAGTTGAGGACATTGACCGCTTGCGATGCGGTTGACATGGTTGTTATCTCCGGCAATGGAAGAGCGTCACTGGCGAAGGAGCGCTGCGCCCACGGGCTGGCACAGCTCGGCGTACACTTCCATGGTGCGGCGTATGACGATGCCTTCGTCGAATTCGGCGCGTGCCTTGCGACGCGCCGCCTGCCCCAATTGATAGGCGAATTCCGGCTGATCCTGCAGGCGGCGAATGGCAGCGGCCAACGCGTCGCTGCTCTTGACGGGCACCAGCAATCCGTCCACGCCGTCGCGCACGACTTCACGGCAGCCCGGCACGTCGGTCGTGATCAGCGGAAGCCCGCAGGCGGCTGCCTCCACCAGGGTTCGCGGCAGGCCTTCGCGATAACTGGGCAGCACGACGACGTGCACGCTCCCGAGCAGGCGATTCATGTCATCGACATGCCCCAGCCACGTGACCAAACCTTCCTCGACCCAGCCTTGTATCGTCGACTCCGGCACGGCCGCGGGGTTGCCAGGGTCCGGCATGCCCGCCAACAGTGCATCGATGGGACGACCCTGGTCGCGAAGCTGGCGCAGTGCACCGATGAACTCCTCGATGCCCTTGTCCCAAAGCAGGCGGCTCGCCAGCAATACGCGCAAGCTGCCATCGTTCGATGCGGCGCGAGGTACGTCGGCAAAGCGCGCACAATCGACGCCCGATCCGCGAATCAGGCGGATATGTTCGGGATCGACCAGGCCCGTCTGCGTAAACAACGCCACGTCGTCGGAGTTCTGCAGGATCAGGCGCGCCTGCTCGCCACCCAGCGCCAGTCGCAACAAGCCACGCACCACCGGACGCAGCACGCGAGCCTTCAGCTGGTCGCTGGTGAACACATAGCCCATGCCCGCCACGGCATTCACGCGAACCGGCACGCCAGCCAGGCGCGCGGCGAGTGATCCATACACCGCGCACTTGATGGTGAAGCCATGGACGAGCGTCGGCTGCTCACGACGTATGAGCCGGATGAGGTACCAGAGCAGCGCCAGTTCCCGCATGGGATTGAGGCTGCGCCGTTCCATCGGCAACGGCTCCCAGCGCAAGCCCAGCTGACGCAGCTTCTCGCCATAGGGCCCCGGCGGCGAGATCAGAAGTACGTCGCAGCCCGCGTGACGCAACGCCAGCGCCAGTGATCGTCGGAAGTTATAGAGATACCAGTCGGTATTGGCGAAAAGTATGACCTTCATTCGTGCACCTCGCGCGTGCCCTTCGAGGTCCTGCCCTTCCACGGGCAAACACCGGGCGGTTCGTTGGGGCGGCGGTCACGACAATCTCCCTTCCGTCTCCTGCAACCACGCCTGAAACATCAATACGGTCCACAGCGATTGCTGCCAGTTGCGACGGCCGCTGAGATGCTCCTCCCAGCGCTGCCGGATCGGCCCGGGCTGCAGGTAGCCCTCGCGACGGAGCCGGCTCTCGCCAAGCAGCGCCTCGGCCCACTCGCGCAACGGACCGCGCAGCCAGCTGCCCAGGGGAATGCCAAAGCCCATCTTCGGGCGCTCGATCAATTCCTTCGGCACGTGGCGGTAGAGCAGCTGGCGCATCAGCCATTTGCCCTGCCCCTGGCGAATCTTCTGGTGCAGCGGAATGCGCCATGCCAGCTCCACCACGCGGTGATCGAGCATCGGCGCGCGCGTCTCCAGGCTGTTGGCCATCGCGGCGCGGTCGACCTTCACCAGGATGTCGTCCGGCAAATAGTTCTGCGCGTCCATCGCCATCATCCATTGCGCGAGATCGTCGGCCTTGGGCCAGGAGCGCGTGTCGGTGAACGACGTCTCGGCGCGATTCGCGCCGATCACGATGTCGGAGGGATTGCGCCAGTTGCTGACCAGGTCGAGAAAGAACGCGCGCCCATCGGTAGCCGTGAGCACTTCGGCGAGCTTGTGCGCCTTGTCGCCAGGATTGGCGAGCTGCCAACGCTTGGGCAACACCGGGCTGGCGAGGTTGAACATCGCATCCCATCCGCCCGGCGTCAGCGCCTGCAGCGCGGACGCCATGGTTCGACGCACCACCTGGGGCATGCGCTGCATGCGCTCCCATGTGGTGCGGGCAGCCAGATAGCGGTTGTAGCCGCCGAACAGCTCGTCGCCGCCATCGCCACTGAGCGCCACGGTGACCTCGCGGCGGGTGAGCTCGCTGATGAGAAAGGTCGGTATTTGCGAGCAGTCACCGAAGGGTTCGCAATAGACCGACGGCAGTTTCGGGATGACGGCAAGCGTGTCCTCGGGGCGTACGTACAGCTCCGTGTGCTCCGTGCCGAGATGGCGGGCCACCGCCTTGGCATGCACGGCTTCGTCGTAGTCGCTCTCGTCAAAGCCGATGGTGAACGTGCGCACCCGGCCTGGGCTGGAGGCCTGCATCAACGCCGCTACCGTGCTGCTGTCGATGCCGCCGCTCAGGAACGCGCCCAGCGGCACGTCGGAAATCAATTGACCGCCGACGCTCGCACCGAGCTGCTTCTCCAGTGCGTCGATCGCTTCCTCGTCGCTGCAATCCAGCGGATCGCGCAACCCTGCACTCACGATGTCGTTGCAACGCCAGTAAGGCACCGGCTGCGCCTCGCCGGGTGCCTCGGCGCAGATGCACACGAGGTGTCCGGGTGGGAGCTTGAATACGTTGCGATAGATCGAGTGGGGTGCAGGGATGCAATCGTAGGCAAGCAGCAGCGCGAGAGCGTCCCGGTTCACCTCGGTCTGGAACGAAGGATGCGCCTTCAGCGCCTTCAGCTCCGAACCGAACAGGAACGTCGAATCCTGCCACGCGTAGTAGAGCGGCTTCTCGCCCATGCGGTCCCGCGCCAGGGTCAGCGCGCGCTCCTGGCGATCCCACACGGCGAACGCGAACATGCCCACGCAAGCCACCAGGGTCTGCTCGATGCCCCAGGCCACGAAGCACGCGAGCAAGGTCTCGGTATCCGAGTGCCCACGCCACATGGGCGCCGCACCCTGCCTGGCAAGCTGCTCGCGCAGGTCGAGGTGGTTGTAGATCTCGCCGTTGAAAACGACCATGTAGCGGCCGCACGCCGATGGCATGGGCTGATGGCCCGCTGCGGACAGGTCAAGAATGGAAAGCCGCCGGTGCGCCAGCGCGACGCCGACGTTCTCGTCGCACCACAAACCGCCATCGTCCGGACCGCGATGGGTCAGCTGACGCGACATCTCCCCTGCCCGTTCGAGCAGGAGCTGCCTTTCGCCCGAGCGAAGCTGCCAGAAACCGGTTATGCCGCACATCGGTTCTGCCCCACGCTGTGCAGCACTTCCGCCAGTCGCGGCGCCTGCGTCTGAAGGCAATAGGTCTGCTCGACGGCCATGCGCCCTGCCTGCCCCATGCGCAGGCGCATGGACCGATCCCTGATCAATTGCACCAAGCTTTCCTCCCAGCTCGTACGGTCCGTCGCGAGGAAACCGCTTTCGCCATGGCGCACGATGTCGATGTTGGCACCGACGCGCGACGCCACCACGGGCAGGCCGCACGCCATGTACTGGATGAGTTTGTAACCGCACTTGCCGCGCTCCCACGGCCCATCGCGCAACGGCATGATGCCGATGTCCATGCGGGCGATGGCTAGCGCTTCGCTCTCCTCCGTCCACGGCAGAACTTCCGGATCGAAGCCCTTGAACCGGTCGACCACATCGGGCCGGGCCCCAACCAGCAGCAGGCGTGCATCGTGTTCGACGCAGACCTTCTCGAGCACTTCGCGCTGATCGAGCAGGTAGTTCTCGGTGAGCGGCGAGCCGATCCAGCCAATCACCGGTTGCCGGCCCTCCTCATGCGCCACCGGTTGATAGCGCTGCTCGTCCACCACGGTCGGAATCACTTCGACACGTGGCGCACCCGCCTGGTCCGCGCGCTCGGCAAGGTAGCTGTTGCCCGCCACCACGCAGGCCGCATCGCGCATGACGCGGTCGATCTTGCGTCCCAGCAGCCCTCTTATCAGGCGGTTGGACGAGAGGTCGTATCGATGGAACAGCGCGTCGTCGTAATCCACCACGTACGGCTTGACCGAACGGGTCAGCAGCGACTCGACCATGGATGGGAGGTAGGGAAACAATTCGCCCTCGATCCAGGCGACATCGTGCTCACTGCTGCGCAGAAGGTCCTTGAAGCGATGGACGCCGCGTCGCCACGCATTCGCCAGGGCCGAGCGGCCGTTGCCGTGAAAGATGGCGTCGAGATACTCATCCGAGAACAACGGATGCACCTCCACGTCGATGCCGTATCCGCTCAGCAGAGGCAAGTACTGCAAGCTGCGAAGCCGCGAGCTGGCGCCCCTTCTCGAATACTTGGAAAACAACAACACCCGTGTGCGCGTCATCGCCTCACCCTGACCAGCGCCAACGAGTGTTCGACGTACCACATCACCAACGGGAACACGTACATCCACTGCAGCGAAAAGGCTTCGACGTAGGGGTTGGTATTGGTAGCGAGAAAAGCGCACACAAAACCTGAAAACAGGAACTTGTGGTGGGCCGGCAACCGGCGGTCGATCGCAAGCTTGGCCACGCCGAGCACGTAAATGAGGAACGGCAACACGTAGATGAAGGCGCCCAGCAGGCCCACGCGGAAGATGCTGGCGATCCAGACCACCTCGTATCGCCATGGGTGGATCGGGTCACTGACGTAATTCACGCCCACGCCCTGGCCCGAGCCGAGGCCACCGTTGTCGAGGATTGCCGCGTAAAGCGAGCGCGACATTTCCGTGCGCTCGGTACCACCACCGGATGCGAGCTTGTTGAAGACGATATTGAGCACGGCGGACACACGCACCTGCGTGTACGCCTCAAGCACATAGAGCGCCACGATGAGCGCCACCAGCGACGGAACGCCGTACTGCATGAAGCGGACGATGGCAGGCTTGCCGCGATGTTCGGTGGTGCGCGAGGACAGCATCCAGCCCAGGCATGCACCCATCGGGATGGACAGGATCAGGGCCGAGCGACCCGAGGTGATCGCCGCGATCAGCAGCATGGCCAGCAATGCGAAACGAAGTGTGCGCCGCTTGATCAGCTCGGGCGAACTGAAGAAGCCGCCGCACAGGAAGATCATCGAGCCGTACACGTGCATGGTGGCGCCGGCGAAGCCCTCGTTGAGATTGAGGTTCGCGCCCTGGAAGAAGAACTCCACGGCTGCCGCGCCGCGTGTCAGGTAAAGGTAGAAGAACAACGCCACGCTGAGCGCGCACAGCAGGCTAAGCACGATGAACCAGTCGATGATGCGCTCGACACCGATCGCGCGACGCAAGCCATCGGCAATGATGATCCACAGGAATGGCGTGACGATGTAGACCGCGGCCACCTGAACCAGGCCAATGAACGGCGCACCGTGCATGCCGCCCACGACGAGGTAGATCACCGTCACCATGGCCGAACAGGCGTACAGCGCGAGCAGGTTTTTGAAGCCCAGCGTGAAGCGCATGCCCGGCACAGCCAGCAGGAAAGCCAGGCCCATGACCGCCGCCGTCGGGACCGGCAGCGAGTTGGGCACCACCACCGTGAGCAGCAGCAGCACGAAGGCCACGCCGGTAAACAGGTGGCGCACCGTCAACCTGGGCGCGTCAGTCTCGGGAAGTCGTGTGGGCACCGGCGGAACCATCGGTGCTGGATCGTTCACGGAATTCATGCAGTCACCATGCGGGATATCCAGTTGTCGAGCAGGCCCGCCTGGGCGACCCTGCTGTAAGCGCTGATGTCGTGGCGCTTGCCATCACCCGGGCCGAACAGTGCTTCGCGCAAGGCGGAGGCGCTCGCCCCGCCCTCGCCCGTGAGCAAGGTGCGGCCCGCGCCGGTTTCGGCAAGGATGACCGTGGCAGCGTTTCGTACCTGCGTGACGCAAACCACGTCCACACCGGTCGCCAGGTAATCGAAAAGCTTGCCCGTGGCGCAGCTGACCCGCGAACCGGTGAGCAGCAGCAACTTGCTGCAGCGTTTCATCAATTGCAGCGCAACGGTGCGCTCCACCGGGGGCACCACGCACACCGGAAACTTCGCGCGTTCGATCGACGCTCGTTCGGCGGGCGTAAGCTCACCCACGAACATCACCTGCTTGCCCGCGGTGATGTCGCCGCATTGGTTCAACGTGTCGATGAAGTGCTCGAGCGTCACCGAGGCCGAGCTGTCGCTCGCGCCTATGCGCCCGAAGTGGCCGATCAACGTCGCGCCGGGCGCGACATGTTCGGCCATGATGGCAGTGGCACGACCGACCCCGTCGGCGTCGCCCGCCAGGCGCTCGAAGTCCGCCGGGTCGTAACCATTGGGCAGCACCTTGACGACCTTGTCGGGATATCGGCGCTGGAAATCTTCCACCAGCGGGCCACTCACCGAGGTGACCAGGCCGCTGATGTCCACCACCCGCTTTTCGATCCGCGTGCGCACGAGATCGCGCAGGCGGCCCGGCTTTCCCAGGGCCTCGAAGACGAGGCCATCCCTGAAGTCCTGCATGCAGCCGATGCCGTAGCGGCTTGCCAGGCTGGCTGCGGCGATCAATGAGTCGATGGGTGAATACGTGCCGATGGCTACGCACGACTCCCCCGCGGCCACCCTTTCCTTGCAAAGGCGATCCGCCACGACCAACGCCTGCATCAGCCACGTCCGCGCGCCATAACCGCGCGGGACCACAAACGGCAGCGACCGCGCGAAAGCGCTCGCCATGGTCAGCAGCGACGAAGGCACGGACGATTCGCTGCCCACGCAACTCCCGGGCAGCGCAATGACCTGCATGCCGGCCTGATGGGATTCCACCTTCGGTGGCGTCGTGGATGACGCCTGCCGCGCAAAGATGAAAATCCGGTATTTGTCCGGGTCCAGGTACTTCAGCAGACCCTTGAAGCGCTCGGCCGCAACATTGCTGGACAAATGATGCGCCGCAAATACAAACAAATTGATTCTTGGCATCGCCTGACCCTCACTCGGCCCGCAGCGTTGCCCCCTGATTGACTAACTGAAAGAGGTCACCCGACATCGCGTCTTTCTGCCCAACGGTCCCTCACGGGGCGGACGTTGAGCCTTGCGATGGCTAAGGAAGCGCGTCACGTTCTCTTGGTGTCTCCTCTGTCCAGTCATTGGGTCGAATAGCGGCACGAAGCGCCCGATACATCTGTGTCCACTCCGAGCGAAAACTCAAGAACACCACCGGCACCATCGCCAACCAGATCAGGCTGACCACCGCCGGCGTCTCCTCGTCGAAAGCCAGCGTCACGATGGACAACGCCACGGCCACGATCACCGCGACATACAGCTTGACGCGGGGAATGGGCCGCCAGACGTACGCGGATGCCTCGGTCCTCGCAATGAAGAACACGAGAAACGCAACGGCATTGGCCACCACGGCGCCGGCCGCGCCATGCTTCGGCACGAGCCAGACACTGCCCACGACGTTGACCACCAGGGCCACCAGCGTGGACCAGAGCGAAAGCATCGACCGACGAGTGATGCCGATGCCTACGCAGGTCACCTCGGAGAGCGTGTAAAGCAACGGCTGGCCGATGCTGCACAGCATGAGGTACTTCACCTGGCGGTAGTTTTCCGGCAGCACGAAATCGATCAGCCATGAGAACGTGCCGCTCAGCACCCATATGGCACAGACCACCGCGAGCGCCTGATGCGCCACATGATCCACACGCTTCATGTCTGCACCATGAGCGACCCACTTGTAGACCATGGGCGCCCAAAGCACGGTGAATATCGTCTGGAAAACGATGCCCACGCCCGCAAAGCTCATCGACACCGAATAGAAGGCGAGCTCGGTCAACGTGGAAAGCGAGCGCAGGGCCAGCGTGCTGGTGGCGTCGAGGCCCCAATACGCGACGCCAGCGAAGATGAGCGGCACGCCATAGCTCAGCAAGCCGCGCACCTGGTCGTTGGATAGCGAGGCACCCAACGCCGGCCGCCAATCGCGACGCGTATTCCAGCTGAAGGCAAAAAGCACGGAGAGCAGCGACACGAGGTAAGCCAGCTCGAGCTGCCGGAACGAACGCGAGAACTGCGGCAACGCGATGATTCCGACGACCATCAGGAATGCGATCTTCGGAAGGATCTGACTCATGGAAAAGGCCATTCCTCGGTCCTGCATTCGCAAGATCAGTGAAAGGAATCTCGATATGAAGCTCACTACGACACAGGCAACAAGCATCCAGTAGTAAGCGACCTCATCCAGGCCGAACAACAGCACCGATATGCGATCGCTGAATGGGACGGTCAAAGCCATGGCCAGCAGCAACAGCAGGAAACCAGGAGCGAAGCAGGCTTTCAGCAGCGCGCCCCGATCGGGCCATTCGTGGTACTCGCGAACATAAGCCCGATCAAGACCAAGGTTGAATAGTAGTACGCCAAACGAGACTGCGATCTGAACGACGTTTAGACGTCCAACGTCCGCCGGCGCAAAAATCCACGTGATCGCCGGAACCGTCATCAGCCCCAATCCCGCGGTGGCGATCGGGCCAAAAGCAAATGCCGCTATCGTTCGTAAATTCACTAGCCGGCCTTCCAGTTTCGACGAAAAATCGTGCCTGATCTTGCTCGCACATGATGCCCTTTGCTTCTTACACGGGCTTGACCAAGCATTCTCTGAAACGCGTCTCAGGAAGCACCGATAGACAACACATCGTGGATGAACGACGGATAATTCTTCGCCGCGTCGAAGCGCTCCTCGACCGCCTTGCGCGCATTCACGCGAAGATCATTTCTCGCGTGGTCGAACGCAAGCACGGCGATCGCATCCGCAATCTCCTTGTAGGTTGGGTTCTTGCTGAGCAGCACGCCGCACTCCGCGGACACGAGATTGGAGACGCCGCCCACGTTCGGTGCGATGGCGATCACGCCGGTACTCATCGCCTCCATGATCGAGACCGGTATCGCCTCCGATTCGCTGGTGTTCATGAAGATGTCCACCGGCATGTTCAGGTAGTACCTCTTCACGGCATCGTTGGGCAGCTCGCCGGCAAAGGAGAACTCCATGTTGGGGAGATCACCCAGCCTTGCCTGAGCCATCTCGCGCATCTCGTCAAGCAAGGGGCCTGCGCCGATATGCGTCCAGCGCACCTTGAATGTCTCGTGCTTGCTGGCGAACAGCCGCAACCCTTCGATGATCCGGTCCATGCGTTTCACCGGAAGGCAGAACGACACCGAAACGATATGCAGGCTTCCATCCGGACTGGGCTGCGACAGACCCGGGACCAGTGGCACGCCCAGGGGAATGATGGTGATCTTCTCGGGTGGCGCGGCGTATGTCCGCTTCAGGTAGCCCTGCGCTTCGGTGGACAACGCGAAGATGCGATCGAAGGAACCGATGAACTGTCGCTTGAGCGGCATGTACTCATGGAAACGACGCTCCTGGTAAAGGTCGATGCCGTGCGCGCGCGTCACCACCCTGCGCACGGCGCCACGGCCGCGGGCGAGCACCGCCGCGTAGGCCTGCGTGTCGTTCCAGTAGCTGTATGCCACGTCGATGACGCCGTTGCGACGCGCATAGCTCACAAGGGCGTCAGCCTGCTGCATGACCTTGGAGACATGGAGCATCGCGCGAACCACCGTACGTCGGCACAGCTTGTCCGACTGCCGCAGATACCTCAGCTCGTTACGAAACAGCCTCGAGAAAACCGCGCGTGCGATATACGGGAGACGGCGGGCTGTACCCGGCTTCACCATGCTCAGGTCCATTGCCACGCCTGGCGGTAGAGGTCTCGGCGAGCCTTCGGCCACGGCCGGCAATACCGTAGTTATGGCATCGGACTGCCGCGCCCAATAGCCGATCTCATCCTCGAGGAACTGTTCGCCCGGATGGTACGGAAATGCATTGGTAAGAATGACGACTCTCATGCGTGCTCAACCGCTCCGGTCATCAGCGTATCGATCATGCAGTCTCGGTACGCGGCATGGTCCATGTTCAGGGGTACGCTGGTCTTGAAGCAGGCCACCGACGCCAGGCACTCGGACAGCAATCGGCGCCAGTTGGCCACCACCTGGTCCATGGTCAGCATGGCGGTGCGCGACGTGGCCAGCGCGTTGTACTGCTCCCAGTACAGTTGATCATGGAAGATGCTGTATTCCGCGCTGATGACGGCAATCGTCATCTCGATCGCAACGGAAGCATCCAGCCTGGCGACCTGGAATTCGGCGACATCCTCACGAACCAGGTAATAAAGGCGCGAAAGCGGAACCGGCTCGGACTCGATCTTGCGGTACACACGGTCAGGCCGAAGCTTTCGCCGCGTACTGGCCACGTTGATCCAGGCCTTGACGTTGAAGTGGGTGCGATCGACCCAACCACGACCGGCGAGCAACTCGACCTTGAGAGCCGGATCGGAACAGTTGTAGCCATAGATCTTGGGCCACGCCATGTTGGCGTACACCAGCGACGAGCCATACGACATCAGCGAGATGTCGTCGCTGACAAAGCCCACGCCTTCATGCTGCCTGAGCGCAAGCATCGCCGCCGACTTGCCTACGCCACCCGTGCCTGCGAGCAGGCAGGCCTCGCCGTTCACCGTGAGGCAGGCGGCATGAATCGGCACCATGTCGCTGAAGAAGTAGGTCGACGGCACCAGCACGAACTCGTGGAGGATCTGCTCGAACGACTCCAGGTCGCTGGCATATTCCACCGACAGCAGTCTTTGCACGTTGCGCTTGACGCCGCGGCGCGACCTGAGCGTGACCTCCACCTCCAGCGACCCCGTGGGCGACCATCCCCAGTAGACGTCGGCCGCGGGAAAGGAGGTCAACATGCCATGATCGAAGGTGCGATGCAGCCGCGGATTCATCGCCACCAATGCCCGGCCCGAGATCTCCGAGACAATGTGGATGTCCACGTCCGACGGGATATCGCCCGCGTCCGCGTACAGCGCCAGGCTCTCGGCAAGCCACGCCTGATACATCGGATCGCCTGAAAACGCGTAGCATTTTCCAAAGATGACCTTCTTCATACCGATGCTCCCGGCATGTCAGGCGAACACCCTCGCGGCCAGCGCCGCGGCCACTTGCTCCTGCCTGCCCTCATCGAGATAGGGCGACATGGGAAGACTCATGACCTGCTCAGCCGCGAGATCGCATACCGGCAAGCGTGCGCTCTCGTCAGCCAAGGCAGGCTGCCGATGCAGCGGCAGCGGGTAATGCACTGCCGTGGGAACTCCCGCTTCGTGCAGTCGTGCGCGCAACGCCTCGCGATCACGCACGCGCACGGTGTACTGTGCCCAGGCGCTTACGTTGTGCTTTTCGATAACCGGCAGCACAAGCTGATCAGTGTCGCTCAGCAACCGATGGTAGGTCTGCGCGACGTGTTGCCGCCGCTGCATCTCATCATCGAAGACGTCGAGCTTCGCCAGTAGAACGGCCGCCTGCAGCGTGTCGAGGCGGCTGTTCACCCCCACGCATATGTGGTGGTAGCGACGATCCTGTCCGTGGCGCGCGATCAGCCGCAGTGATTTGGCCAGCGCCTCGTCACTGGTGAAGATCGCCCCACCGTCGCCATAGCATCCCAGCGGCTTGCTGGGAAAGAAGCTCGTACAGGCGATGGTGCTCAGGTTGCAGCTCTTGCGGCCCTTATAGGTCGCGCCGAAGCTTTGCGCAGCGTCCTCAATGACCGGTATGCCACGCTTCGCGGCAATGGCGTTGATGGCATCGAAATCGGGGCATTGGCCGTACAGCGACACGACGATGATCGCCTTGGTACGCGGCGTGATCGCGGCCTCCAGCAATGACGGGTCCAGGTTGAAGGTCGCCGGATCGATGTCGACATACACCGGTGTGGCGCCCACGACCGCAATCGCCTCCGCGGTGGAAATATGGCTGAACCCCGGCGAGATCACTTCATCGCCAACGCCGACATTCAAGGCCATCAGGGCGATCTGCAACGCATCGGTGCCATTGGCCACCGAGATGCAATGGCTGGCTCCGGTGTAAGTGGCAAGCCGCGTTTCCAGCTCCGCCACCTCGGGGCCGAGAATGTACTGGCCATGTTCCAGTACACGCGCGATGCCCGCGTCGATGCTCGCCTTGATACGGATCTGCTGGGACTTGAGGTCGATGAAGTCGATCATGTAACGGGCTCCAACTGATGTAGCGCATTCCCCTTGAGGACGTAGCGCGCGCCGGTGTGCACGCATACGGCTTCGCCCTCGCCTTCCAGCGGGAGATTGAGGCGTTCACCGAATTCGCTCATCCAGCCGATATGCCTGGCCGGAACGCCAACCATGAGCGCATAGGCCGGCACATCCTCGGTGATGACGGCGCCCGCGCCGATAAAGGCAAACTCGCCGATGGTGATGCCGCACACGATCGTGCAATTGGCGCCGAGCGTGGCGCCACGACGCACCAGCGTGTCGCGATATTCGTTCTTTCGTTCCACCAGGGCCCGTGGGTTGTAGACATTGGTGAACACCATGCTCGGCCCGCAGAACACGCCCTCTTCGAGCGTCACGTTGTCGTACACCGACACGTTGTTCTGGACCTTGCAACGATCGCCGATCACCACCTTGTTGCCGACGAACACGTTCTGGCCGAGCGATACGCCCTTGCCGACGCGCGCACCGCCGCATACGTGCGTGAAATGCCAAACGCGCGAGCCTTCGCCGATCACGGCGCCTTCGTCGACAATGGCGGAAGGATGCTGGTAGTGGTCCATGCGATGCTCACTTTTTCCTGATGAACGGGTGACCGTCTTGCCCAGGGGAAGACGTCTTGCCCGCGCGGATGGCCGCCACGGTCTCGATGGCGGTGCGGTTTTCCTCGAGGCCGAACCCACGGCCAGCGAGGATTTCCACGTAACTTCGGTCGTGCAGGTCCGTGAAGCCGCCGGAGAATTCGATCTCGTCGCCATCGACCGTGATGGACCGGTAGGTGCGCTGGCCACTGTCGCGTGCGCTCTCGGGAACATCCTCGAGGTCGACCGACAGGAACCAGCGCACGCGCGCCTTCTCGTATTCGAGATAGCCCGCGGCCTTGGTGTCGCTGGACAGGTGCACCACGTTGGACTGCAGGTCGCCAAACAGGTAATGCAGCATATCGAAGAAGTGAACGCCGATATTGGTGGCAATGCCGCCGGACTTCTTGGTGTCGCCTTTCCAGCTCTGCAGATACCAATGGCCTCGCGATGTCACATAGGCGAGATCGACGTCGTACTTGGTGTCGCGACGCTCGCTGCGCACCCGTTCCCGCAGGGCGATGATCGAAGGATGCAGCCGTAGCTGCAGGATCGTATTGGTCTTCCTGCCCGTCTCGCGCTCGATCTCGAGCAGACCGTCGATATTCCACGGATTGAGCACCAGGGGTTTTTCGCAGATCGCATTCGCACCCGATCGCAGGGCAAAGCGGATATGTGAATCGTGCAGGTAGTTGGGCGAGCAGATGGAGACATAGTCGATCTGCTCGCCGTTCTTCGCCCGTCGCCGCATGTCCACATGGCGATCGAAGCGCTCGAACTCGGTAAAGAAGTCGGCCTCCGGAAAATGGGAGTCGATAATGCCGACGGAATCGTTGGGATCAAAGGCAGCCAGCAGCTTGTTGCCTGTGCTCTTGATCGCTTGCATGTGGCGCGGCGCGATGTAGCCCGCGGCGCCGATCAACGCGAAATTCTTGGTATTGGGCATCGGCCAAATTCCCTTCCTGCAGCTTTCCAGGCTCAGAGACGTGGATGGATCGAACGAAGCGTCGATCCGTGGAGACTCCCTCGTGGTCATGTGCTCCCTGCACGATCGTGGCGAGACGGACCGCCTCGCCGCGCCCGCTACGACGGCCCGGCCCGCGCGGCTTGCAGGCCGTCGTACTCCACGTTCGCGCTCACCGCCCCGACGGCAGTGCTCACGACACTGCCTTTTCGACCGAGTAATAGGCATACGCGTAGTACCCGCGGCTGCGCTTCTCGACGGCGTTGAAGATGGCACCCTTGATGGACACGCCGTTCTGTTCGAAGCGCTGCTTGGCCAACGCCAGTTCTCGCGTCTGACTGAGGCCGAAGCGCGCCACCAGCAGCCCCGTGCCGGAGTGGTGGCCGATGACCGCGGCATCGGTCGCCGCAAGAATGGGCGGCGTATCGATGATGATCAGGTCGTACTTCGGCTTCAGGTGATCCAGCAATGCCGAGAACCGCGCATTCATCAACAGCTCGGACGGATTCGGCGGAATCTTGCCGCGAGTGATGTAGTGCAGCGTGCTCGGCGACTCGGCCTGGCGGATCGCGCCGGCCATGTCCACCTGGCCGGAGATCAGCTCGGACAAGCCGATCTCCGCCCTTCCGCCGAGGATCTTGTGCACCACGCCGATACGCATGTCGCCGTCGATCAGCAGCACGCGCTGACCGGTCTGGGCGACCACGGCGGCGAGGTTGGCAGAGACGAAGGTTTTGCCGGCACCCGGGCTCGCGCCCGAGATCATCAGTACGTTGTTCTTGGCCTCCAGGCGAGCAAAGTGCAGGCTCGTGCGCAGGCTGCGCAGCGCCTCGGCGGCAAGATCCTTGGGCGAATCCTCGACCAGTACGTGCTCCCGGCCGTCCGGTCGCATGCGCTTGCTCTGCAGTGCGCGTTCGCGCGGGCTGACCGGAATCGTGGCATACACCGGCAGGCCAAGCTTCTCGATGACGGCCGGATCTTCGATGCCGCGATTGAGCATCTGGCGGATGAACACATACAGCAGCGCCACGAAGCCGCCGAACAGCGCGCTTCCCATCAGGATGAGGGTCGTGCGCGGCCACACCGGCTGCGTCACGTCGACCGCCGCACGGTCGATGATGCGCACGTTGCCGATGGTGCCGGCGCGAGCGATATCCAGCTGCTGGGCCTGGTTGAGCAGGCTGGTGTAGGTCTCGTTGCTCACCTGCACGTCACGCGTCAGCTTCAGCAACTGCTGCTGCGTATCAGGCAATCCGCCGACCTTCTTCTCGATCGCGCCCTTCTGCGCCTGGAGCTGGCCGATCTGCTTCATCAGCGCCTGATACTGCGGATGGGCTGGCGTGAACTGACGTTGCACGTCAGCCAACTGCAAGCGAAGCTGCTCGAGGTTGGTGTCGATCGACACCGACTGGTTCAGCAGCGTCTGGGTCTGCATGTTGATGTCGACCGACTGCGCCTTGTTCTGGAACTCGTTCAGCGCCGCAGTGGCCCGCTCCAGTTCATGCCGCACGTTGGGGATCTGGTCGCGCACGAATTTCAGGCTGTTCGCAGCCTCGGCGGAATTGCGCTCCACGTTTTGTCGAACATAGAGCTCGGCAACCTGCTCGAGCACACTCGTTGCCATGACCGGGCTGGCATTGTTGTAGGTCATCCCGAGGATGCCCGACTCCTTGCCCTGCTCCGTCACGTTGATCTGCCGCTGCAACCCGTTGATCACCGTCAACTCGCGACGCTTGAAGACGCGAAAGCGCGTACCAGGGTTGGCGGCGAGCGACTTCACGTCGATCGTCACGCCATGGGCCTTGGCCTCCTGCCCCACGCGACCGATGACGAGGATGTTGCCGTCGTCATCCTGCAGCACGTAGAGGCCGCCTTCACCTGCAATGAAGCGCAGCGGCTTGTCGAGCAGATCGTCGGGCACTTCAAGCCGGAAGACCTCCAGCTTGGAACCGCCCCAGTCATAGTCGCTCATGCCAAGCAGAGGCGAAGCGACCTTGCCCGGATTGTTCTTCGCGAAGCGATGCGCATAGAACGAGCCAATCACCGGGAACCGCCGCGGCGAGGTTTCCACCGTAAGGTTGAGCTTGTCCACCGCGGCGCCGATCACCATGCGCGACGTGATCAGATTGGTTTCCGTGGTGGCCTCGGGGCTGGCGCCGGCCAGTGTCTGGCTGAGCGCGCTCAGCTGAGGCAGGTTCTGCACCTGCTGCTCGACCTGAACCATGGCGGTAGCCTGGTAGACCGGCGTAGCCACCAGCGCATAGGCAATCGCCAACAGGACAAAGAAGCAGGTGATGCCGAGGATCGTCCACTTGTGATCCTTGACGGTACCGACCACTTCACTCAGGTCGATCTCGCCATCGGGCTGCATGGAGGGGTACTGGATGATGGTCATGGCGATGGTCTTCCCATGGCATGAGGCAGGCGCGCGTTCACAGGTAGCCCACCCAACTATCGACGGCGCGCCTGATCATCTCGTAGGCACGCACGAACACCGTGTGATGCTGTCGGTACGGATCAGGGATATCCCGTCCGTCCACCCATTTATCGATCAAAAAGACTTTGCCCCGCGCTGCGGGAGCGAGCTCGACCATGGCATCGACATGGCTTTTTTCCATGCCGAGCACGAGGTCGGCCTGGATCAACATGGGAGGAGTCAGCTGATGGGCGCGATGCGGCGAACCGTCAATGCCGCTTTCGCTGAGCAGACGCATGACCGTCGCGTCCATAGGATCGCCGACGACTGCGCTCAGCCCAGCACTATGCAATTGAATGCCGCGCCCGTTTACACGCTGCCGAAAAAGATATTCGGCAGCCGGACTGCGGCAGATATTGCCCATGCAGACAATCAATATCCGCTTAAACACGTAGTGGCATACTCCCGGATTCAGGCCCACCGACGTCAACCATCGACGCCGGACGTTCATCAGCCCCCTGTCCGATCCGGAAGACACACCGAAGTGCGCTTCCGATTTCAGCTGCCAAAAACCAAGTAACACGGCCGTGATGAATGCACGCCTACGAAGCGCGAAAACCCTGGTTCGACAACGCGCTTTCCCTTGCTTCGCGGATCGCTGGTCAACCGTGGCTCTTGCTGTCGACGTACTTGCAGTCACGACTGCAAGACACTCAGTACTCAGCAATCATGGCACGCGGTTATTACTTCACAGTGAACCGTAGCGAAATGATTTGGGCGGCTGAATGCGTATTCATGAGTCTTCACGAAACCTCTATGTACGCCACGGTCGAGACGCGCAGGTCGTGGTGACACGTTCGCAAGAGCATGCGCCGAACACATGGCTGAGCACGTCGCCCCGCACGTGATATGCAGCGAAACATGAATGGCTGCCGCCGCGCCATCCAACGCTGCGGAAGCAGTCATCTCCACGATCCGCGGCTGTTTTAGCCTTCCGGGGTTGGCGCTCGCTTCGCGCTCCGTAAGCGTTGCCTCAGCAAAGACGCTTACCCTGCGCCCCACGCGTCCATTGCCGCGCATGCGATCAACCTGGATATCTGCACGCGCGCGAGGTGACAAACCCGGTGCAGGCGAGCTCCCCATCACTGGCTCGCCGTCAGCGCGCCGACCACTGCGGAGCGTATTGATGAAATGGCTTCATGCGATAGCAAGACTGAAACATCGCGTCATCACACTCGCACTCCTGGCAACGGCACTCTCGTCGCCACTGCACGCCGATGATCGGTCGGAGCCCGCGGCGACCGCGATCCACCACGTGTTTCTGATCGTGCTGGAGAACGAGTCCTTCGACATCACGTTCGGGCAGGCGACGAGCGCGCCCTACTTGAGCCATGAGCTCGCCGCGCAAGGCGCATTGCTGACGCAGTATTACGGCATCGGCCACAACAGCCTGGACAACTACATCGCGCTTATCAGCGGACAGGCACCAAACCCCGAGACGCAAAAGGACTGCCAGAGTTTCGTCGACTTCCATCCGACGGCGAGGCAGCTTGATGCCAACGGACAGCTCGCCGGCCAGGGCTGCGTGTATCCGCCGTCGGTGAAGACCATCACCGACCAGATGCATGATGCGGGCCTGGCGTGGAAGGGCTATATGGAAGACATGGGCAACAATCCCCGGCGCGAATCGCCGCGTTGCGGGCACGCCGCCGTGGGCACGGTAGACCAGACGTATCGCGAAACCCTGACCGATCGATACGCGGACAAGCACAACCCTTTCGTCTACTTCCATTCGATCATCGATGATGCCGCGTATTGCAACCAGCACATCGTGCCGCTGGACACGCTGCTCGGCGACCTGCGCGAGGCGAGCACGACGCCGAATCTGGTGTTCGTCACGCCCGACCTCTGTCACGACGGGCACGATGCGCCGTGCCTCGATGGAGAGAAAGGCGGCCCCGTATCGGCGGATGCCTTTCTGCGCGACTGGGTCCCTCGCATCACCGCATCGCCTGCGTTCCAGCAGGATGGCGTGCTGATCATCACCTTCGACGAAGGCACCGACGCCGCGGCCTGTTGCGGGGAACAACCCCTGCATGGAGGGCCACCGCCCGGCCAATACGGCCCCGGAGGCGGCCGCACCGGCGCCGTGCTGCTTTCGCCTTTCATCAAGCCCGGCACGGTGTCCCGCACGCCGTACAACCACTACGCCACCTTGCGCAGCATGGAAACCTGGTTCGGCCTGGGCTATCTGGGTTATGCAGGCCAGTCGCGCGTGCACACATTTGGCGGGGACGTCTTTACCCGCTCACCGCCATAGCCACTGGCATGCCAGCGAACTCACCCCACTCGCGGGGCGAAGCGTCGCGGCACCCTTCGCCGCCCATTTCACGTCGCTACTTCGTAAGCTGTGGCACCTTTCGCGGGTTGCCCGGCCGCCCGGCGGGCGCATCGATCCATTGATAGTCCCTGTCAATAGCGACAATCCTAACAATCAATTGGATCAATGGATCGAAAATCCTTATTCTTGAGTCCTACCAACCACAACCAACGGAAAAACAACGATGTCGTTGATCAACACCGAAATCAAACCGTTCAAGGCCCAGGCTTACAAGAATGGCCAGTTTGTCGAAGTGACCGATGCCACCCTGAAGGGCAAGTGGTCCGTGGTGGTGTTCTACCCCGCCGACTTCACTTTCGTCTGCCCGACGGAGCTGGAAGACCTGGCCGACTACTACGACCAGTTCCAGAAGCTGGGCGTTGAGGTCTACTCGGTGTCGACCGACACGCACTTCGCGCACAAGGCGTGGCACGACACCTCGGACGCGATCAAGAAGGTGAAGTACACCATGATCGGCGATCCGACCGGCGCGATCACCCGCAACTTCGACGTGATGATCGAAGAAGAGGGCCTGGCGCTGCGCGGCACGTTCCTGATCAATCCGGAAGGCCAGATCAAGCTGTGCGAGATCCACGACAACGGTATCGGCCGCGACGCGTCCGAGCTGCTGCGCAAAGTGAAGGCCGCGCAGTACGTCGCCTCCCACCCGGGTGAAGTGTGCCCGGCCAAGTGGAAGGAAGGCGAGAAGACGCTCAAGCCGTCGCTCGACCTCGTCGGCAAGATCTAAGACACCGCTGTTCTGCGCGCGGCCCGCTGCATCGGGCCGCCTCGGACCCGGCGTCCTGCCGGGTCCGCTTTCCGAAGTTCAAGACGCTCGCATCGTCCGGCCAGACCGGGCGCCAGCAGCGCTCACCCCGAAGAAACCGATGGAGTTCCCATGTTGGATGCCGATCTGAAGACCCAGTTGCAGGCCTACCTCGAAAAGGTCGTCCACCCGATCGAGCTCGTGGCCTCCCTCGACAACGGCGAGAAGTCGCAGGAATTGAAAGGCCTGCTCGAAGACATCGCCTCGCTGTCCAGCCAGGTATCGGCCCGTTACAACGGCAACGATGCGCGCAAGCCGTCCTTCGCGATCAATCGCGTGGGCACGGACGTAAGCGTGCGTTTCGCCGGCATCCCGATGGGCCACGAATTCACCTCGCTCGTGCTAGCCCTGCTCCAGGTCGGCGGCCATCCGTCCAAGGCCGCGCAGGAAGTGATCGAGCAGGTACGCAACCTCGAAGGCGAGTTCCGTTTCGAGACCTTCATGTCGCTCTCGTGCCACAGCTGCCCGGACACCGTGCAGGCGCTGAACCTGATGAGCGTGCTCAACCCCAACATCAAGCACGTGGCGATCGACGGCGCGCTGTTCCAGAGCGAAGTGGACGAGCGCCAGGTGATGTCGGTTCCGACCGTATTCCTCAACGGTGAGCTGTTCGATACCGGCCGCATGTCGATCGAGCAGATCGCCGGTCGCCTGGACGCCAACGCCGGCGAGCGCGCTGCCGAGAAGCTGAAGAACAAGGCACCGTTCGACGTGCTGGTGGTCGGCGGTGGCCCGGCGGGTGCAGCGGCGGCGATCTATGCCGCACGCAAGGGCATCCGCACCGGCGTGGCCGCCGAGCGTTTCGGCGGACAGGTGCTGGACACCATGGCGATCGAGAACTTCATCTCGGTCACGTATACCGAAGGCCCCAAGCTGGCTGCCGCGCTGGAGCAGCACGTGCACGAATACGACGTGGACGTGATGAACCTGCAGCGCGCCGAGACATTGATTCCGGCGTCGACCGAAGGCGGCCTGCACGAGATCGTGCTCGCCAACGGCGCGTCGCTGAAGTCGAAGACCGTGATCCTCTCCACCGGTGCGCGTTGGCGCAACATGAACGTGCCGGGCGAGCAGGAGTATCGCAACAAGGGCGTGACGTATTGCCCGCACTGCGACGGCCCGCTGTTCAAGGGCAAGCGCGTGGCGGTGATCGGCGGCGGCAACTCGGGCGTCGAGGCGGCGATCGACCTCGCCGGCATCGTGGGCCACGTCACCCTGCTCGAATTCGACGGCAAGCTGCGCGCGGACGAGGTACTGCAGCGCAAGCTTCGCAGCCTGCCGAACGTGGACGTGATCGTCAGCGCGCAGACCACCGAGGTGCAGGGCGACGGCCAGAAGGTCACCGGCCTCGCCTACACCGACCGCACCAGCGGCGAGAGCCGCAACGTACCGCTGGAAGGTGTCTTCGTGCAGATCGGCCTGCTGCCCAATACCGAATGGCTGAAGGGCACGGTGCAGTTGTCGCCGCGCGGCGAGATCGAAGTCGACGCGCGTGGCGAAACCTCGGTCCCTGGCGTGTTCGCCGCAGGCGACGTGACCACAGTGCCGTACAAGCAGATCGTGATTGCGATGGGCGAAGGCTCCAAGGCTTCGCTGAGCGCCTTCGACTACCTCATCCGCCTGCCAGTGGAAGAAACGGCGAAGGAAGCCGTCGTCGCCTGATACGTTGTTCCATCGCCCGGTCCTGCGCAGCCGCCCCCTCACGGCTCGCAGGGCCGGGCTTTTTTATGCCCGTGGAAAGCCCGGCAACCCAGGTGCCGCGCGGCTTATAACCATCGGTTCTACCCAGATGGGAAATGATCATCTGCTGAGCCCTTTCCATCGATCTAATCCCGGGTTTTCATAAGGGCAACCCACGACGCCGGCGCACTCTCGCCCGGCATGCATCGCGGCGCCGGTGTCCCCACGCCGGCATAGGGGTTTGACTTCTCCAAGCGCTGTCACTGGAGCGGGTATCGATTCCCGCAAGGGCATGGATGGCCGCCAGCAGCAGCCACTTCTCCGTTGCGACCAGAGAACCAGGATTTGAACAAGCAGATTACGTTGTCCCCGCGCGCCCTCACGGTAGCGCTTGCCACCCTGTTGACGCTGGGCACCGCCCCGGCGTTCGCACAGTCCACCACCGGCAGCATTTTCGGCCAGGTCCCCACCGCCAGCGGCGAGACCGTCCAGATCAAGAGCGCGACGGGCATCACACGCACGGTTGCCGTCGACGATCGCGGCCGTTATGTCGCCTCCGAGCTACCGCTTGGCACCTACACGGTATCGCTGCTGCGCGATGGCAGCGTGGTCGATACGCGCAACGACATCAGCCTGCGCGTCGGCGCGGGCACCGAAGTGTCCTTCGAGGCTGCAGCGGCGAAGGAGCTGGGTGCGGTGAGCGTTTCCGCGAGCGCCGCGCCGCAGATCGACGTGACCAGCGTGGACTCGCGCACCGTCATCACCGCGCAGGAACTCGCGCGCCTGCCGCTGGGTCGTTCGGCCGAGGCCATCGCGCTGCTCGCACCCGGCGTCACCGGCAACAGCGGCGGCTACACCGGCCCGACCGGGCAACCGCTGGTCAGCTTCGGCGGTTCGGCCGCCAGCGAGAACGCGTACTACATCAACGGTTTCAACACGACGGAAAGCCAGCGCGGCCTGGGCGGCCTCACCCTGCCCTACGGCGCGATCGAGCAGCAGGAAATCTATACCGGCGGCTACAGCGCCCAGTACGGACGCTCCGACGGCGGCGTGATCAACATGGTGGGCAAGCGCGGCACCAACGAATGGCACTTCGGTGGCCAGGTGCTGTGGGAGCCCGCATTTGCGCAGTCCGATGCGCGTGATACGTACTACACCAACGGCTTGCCCGCCTCGCCCGTCGCTGGCGGTTTGTACGATCCCAACAGCCGCAATCGCCAGTGGACAACCACGGTGGATGCCTACGTCGGCGGCCCGCTGATCAAGGACAAGCTGTTCCTGTTCGTTGCCGCGGAGGCTTCGCGCCAGGAAGGCAGCACGGTCAACAACGTGTCCAGCGCCAAGCCCTACGTCGACTATCGCTATACCACGCCCAAGTGGTACGCCAAGCTCGACTGGAACATCACCGACAGCAACATCCTCGAGATTACCGGTGCATCGAGCAAGCGCTCCACGTCGGGCTCGATCTACGACTACGACTACAGCGCGCTGTCGCGCGGCGCCTACGTCAACGCCAACGACAACACCAAGACCGGTGGCGATCTCTACACGGCCAAGTTCACCAGCTACCTCACCGACCGCCTGACCTTCTCGGCGCTCTACGGCAAGATGAAGACGGTGAACTATGACGTGCCGGGCAACTACGACGGCAGCCTGACCTACCTCACCGATATCCAGAACCAGAACCCGGCGTTCAACGGCGGCAACCCGATCGGCAACAGCCAGGTCATGCAGTCGTTGTTCAATCCCAATCGCCACAACAACAGCAACAACCTGCGCATCGACCTGTCCTACCAACTCGGTTCTCACACCTTGTCGGCGGGTATCGACAACCAGAACGCGCGTGCGATCGACCAGGGCAGCCAGAACTCCGGTCCCGGCTACTACTGGCAGTACGCGTACACCACCACGCCGAACGTGGCGTTGATTCCCAACCTCGGCGTGGGCGCACCGGCGAACTATCCCAATGGGGCATCCGGTTACTACGCCGTGCAGTACGTGAACAGCTCGATCGCCAGCGTGCGTTCGGCGCAGCGCGCGCAGTACATCGAGGACAAGTGGCAGGTGACCGATCGCTGGCTGCTCTCGCTGGGCCTGCGCAACGACCAGTTCACCGACTACAACGCCAACGGCGAAGCCTACATCCGTCAGCGCAGCGCGCAGTGGGCACCGCGCCTGGGCTTTACCTGGGACGTGAACGGCGACTCCAGCTTCAAGGTGTACGGCAACGCCGGGCGCTACTACCTCGGCCTGCCGCTCAACCCGGCACTGAATGCTGCGGGCGCGTACGTCGCCACGCAGCAGTACTTCACCTATGGCGGCATTGCGGCGGACGGCACGCCCATCGGCCTGACGCCCTTCTCCAACCCCGTGTCGTCCAACAACACCTACGGCGTGCTGCCCGATCCGAAGACCGTGACGGCGCAGAACATCAAGCCGGAGTACCAGGATGAATTCATCCTCGGCTTCGACAAGACGCTGGGCACGAACTGGACGTACGGCGCCAAGCTGACGCAACGCATCCTGCGCACGGCCATCGACGATTACTGCGACGTGCCGGCCATCGAGAACAAGGCCGCGCAGCTTGGCTACACGGTGAGCGCCACCAACAGCTGCTACCTGATCAACCCGGGTCGCGCCAACACCTTCATCGTGGTCGATGACGGCGGTGCCTATCGCAGCGTCTCGTTGAGCAATGCCGAGATGGGCTTCCCCGCGCTCAAGCGCAAATACTACGCGCTGGAGGCGTACCTGGAACACCCGTTCGACGGCCGCTGGTACGGCAAGGTCGACTACGTGTTCTCGCGCAGCTATGGCAACACCGAAGGCCAGCTGCGTTCGGACATCCAGCAGACGGCGGCGTCCACCAGCATCGACTGGGATTTCCCGTCGCTGATGTCCTACGCCAATGGCGCGCAGAGCAACGACCACGCGCACCAGATCAAGCTGTTCGGCTACTACCAGATCACGCCGGAATGGCAGGTGTCGGGCAATCTCTCGATCGTCTCCGGCAACCCGCGCAACTGCCTGGGTTACTACGGTCCGGAGCAGACCGATCCGAACGGCTACGGCAGCTACTACCACTGGTGCGGCGGACAGCCATCGCCTCCGGGCACGCATCGCCTGCCGTGGAACAAGCAGCTGGATCTAGGCGCCACGTACCGCCCGGCCTTCGCCGAGGGCAAGCTCGGTTTCTCGCTCAACGTGTTCAACGTGTTCAATTCGCAGGCCATCCTCAACGCCTACCCGTACTACCAGATCTCGCCGGGCACGCCGGATCCGCTGTACGGCTCGGCAGTCGTTCGCCAGCAACCGCGTTACGTGCGACTGGCGGCAACGTACGACTACTGAGCACGCGTCTTGATGTGACGGGTCCCTCACCGTGCACATCGGGCGGGATGGTCTTGGGGCCATCCCGCCCACCTTCTTCCCAAGGCTCACATCCGAGGCACGCCATCATGTCGAACCTTCCCCGTCGCACCACCGCTCCGCTGGCGGCGGCCCTCATGCTGGCCTCGCTGCAGGCAGGCGCCGCCGACAAGGCCCCCACGACGATTGCCGATGCGCTCAAAGTCGCGGCCACGCAGCATCGCCCCGTGCTGGTCGATTTCCAGGCGGTGTGGTGTTACTCGTGCTACTACATGGCGAGCCATGTATTGAACGGTCCTGAATGGCAGGCGGCGCAACGCAAGGCCATCGTGGTCGAGTCCGATGCGGACTCGCCGGAAGCGCAGACGTGGATGAAGAAGCTCAAGACCTCGTTCCTACCCACCTACGTGGTGCTGGACGAACACGGCAACGAGCTCGGACGCATCACCGCCGAGCAACCGCGCGAGAAGTTCTATCCACAACTGGACAAGATCCTCGCCACCGGCAACACGCTGGATGGACTGAAGAACAAGGCCGGCACGGGCTCGGTCGATGCGGTGGTCGCCGTGCTCGATGCCTATCAGGCGCGCGGCGAAGGCGATGAGGGCTTTGCCTGGTTCGGCACCCTTCCCGCATCGCTGCAGCAGACGGCACACAAGGATGCACACGTGGCGCTCGCACTGGACCAATTGACGCTCGCGCGCGCCAAGGCCTCCGGAGACAAGCCCGCCATTGCCACCAGTGCGCAGAAGTTGCTGGCGCAGGACATCGGCTGCCAGCGCCCGTACGTGCTGGACAACCTGCTGGAGGCGACCAGCAAACTTCCGCCAGCACCACGCAAGGCAACACTTCAGGCGCAACGCAAACCACTGGATCGCTACGTCGACACGCAGGTGCTGGTGAACCAGCCAACCTGCGCCGACCAGCGCAGCGCCGTGCTGGCGAGCGCCGATCTGGATGAAGCGCTGGGCGACCAGGTCGCTGCGAGCGCCGTGCTCGATCGCGCCATCACGCTCACGCGGCAGCGGCTGGACGGCAACCTCACCAGCGACCGCAACCTCGCGGACAACCTGCGCGTCTACCTGCTGCGAGCCAAGCGCACGACAGAACTCGACGACTACCAGCGCAAGCTGATCGCGGCCTACCCCGAGGATTACGTCTACGCCTATCGCTACGGCCGCAGCCTGGTGGATGCGGGCAAGCCGTCGGATGCGCTGCCGTATCTCGAGCAGGCGGCGGACAAGGCCTACGGCGCCAACCGTCTCGCGGTGGCGCAGCAGCGGATAAAGGCGTTGAAAGCGCTGCACCGCGACGACGAAGCAAGGAAAGTCGCCGCGGACGTACTGGAAACCAACGGCCCCTGGTTTCCCAAACAGGCCGCGGCACTGAAGGCCGAACTGCAGGCCTGAAGAAACCGAGGACCTTGCTTCAAGGACTGTGGCCGGGCCGACGCGCCATCGGCCACAGCGCCAGCAGCGCCATGCCACTGAAGATGGCACCCGCGTAAAACGTCGTGGGCGCGCCGTGCGCTTCCCACAGCCAGCCGGCCACGACGCTCGCGCACAACATCGCCACGCCGCTCACGAGATTGAAAAAGCCATACGCCGTGCCACGCAGGTCAGGGGGCGCGGTATGGGCCACCAGAGCCGCCAGCAGCCCCTGTGTCATGCCCATGTGCACGCCCCAAAGCGCCACGCCGGCGAGGATCGTCGACCAATGCGTGCCGGCGGCGAGCACCAGATCGGAGGCCATCAGCACCACCAGTCCGATGGCCAGCAAATGGTTTCGATTCATCTGGTCGGACCAGCGGCCAAACGGATACGCCGTGAGTGCGTACACCACGTTCATCGCCACCATCACGAGCGGCACCCACGCAACGGGAATGCCCCCCTGTTGAGCGCGCAGCACCAGGAACGCCTCGCTGAAACGGGCCAGCGTGAACACCGCGCCCACGCCCACCACCCACCAATACGCCGCGCCCAGTCGTCCCAGGCTGGCGAAACTCACCGGATTCGTGCGTTTTCCCCCGCCGACCACGGCGGGCTCGCGTACGCCGAACGCGAACAACAGCACGGACAGCACGCCAGGAATGACCGCCACCCAGAACACGGCGCGAAAGTCGTTCTTCCACCACAGCATGAAAATCACGGCCAGCAGCGGCCCAAGAAAGGCGCCGACGGTATCCAGCGACTGACGCAATCCGAAGGAAGCACCGCGCAGATGGGCCGGTGCGATGTCGGCCACCAGGGCGTCGCGCGGCGCGGCGCGGATGCCTTTGCCGATGCGGTCGATCAGGCGCGCGAACATCACCAGCCCGACGCTCGAAGCGAGCGCGAATAACGGCTTGCTCATGGCACCCAGCGCATAGCCGGAGACACTGACCACCTTGCGCTTGCCCAGGTAATCGCTGAGCGTGCCCGAAAACACACGGACGATCAGCGCCGTCCCTTCCGCCAGGCCTTCGATGAAGCCAACGGCCAGCGCGCTTGCACCAAGCGTGGTGACCATGAAGAGCGGCAGCAGGCTGTGGATCAGTTCGGACGAAATGTCCATCAGCATGCTGACGAAGCCGAGCACCCATATGCCCGGCGGCAACTGTCGCAACGCGCCCAGCATGCCGACTTGTCGGCGACCGGCGGCGGGATCGGTCTCGGGACGATCGCTCACGGAAGGGGTTCCAGGACGCTACGCGGGCATCGTAACCGTTAGCCAGGCCGCGAACCGCGCACGACGGGTCGAATCGTCAAGGCGAGCCGCAATGCCATGGCCGGCTGCCGGCCAAAAGAACAAGACAGACCGCATCGCGCATCTCACGATGCGCGATGCGTTTGAGCCGCGGTTGCAGCGCTAACGCCGCAACTGCGCGAGCAGTTGCTCCAGCTCGCCGCGCAGGCGCTCCAGCTCGCCCCGCGCCTCATCGCGGGCCCGCACCACCGAGTGATGCACCGCCATCGGCACGACATGCATCGCCAGGGTTTTCTGCCTGGCGCGGTAGCGCCGTGCGCGCTCGGCCGGTGTCAGTGCGTTGGGTTTTCGTGGTCGGCCGCGGGCGCGTCTGAACGTCAGCGGCAACGCAAGCGTGCCGGGATCAAGGGGGTCAACCATGGGCGCATCCTCCGTCAATTTCGGCCGTTATTTTACGTTACGTCACAAAAAATAACAAGAATTTTCGAAGAAGAATCAGCAACTCAGGGCCTATTCCTCATCTGGGCAGGAAGGCCTGGCGCGCGCCGTCCCGGCCGCCCCGGCGTTCACGCGCCAAGGAGACGCGGCCCACTACCGTGCGGCTCACCCGTGCCAATGGCGGTGCGGGGCGCAGGAGCACTCCGCCCGTGCAGCCTGGAGGAAACTGGAAGATGGACTCGCTCTACGAGCTCTCGTCGCGTGCGATCCGGCGCATCTATGACGCGAGCTCGTAGAGC